>Ga0209062_1000146_pt1 | contig 267785 bp, 245 predicted proteins | sample Coa_R2_2_FD_187158 | JGI IMG/M metagenome (GOLD analysis project Ga0209062, IMG submission 187158) | Surface soil microbial communities from Centralia Pennsylvania, which are recovering from an underground coalmine fire - Coalmine... | ecosystem: Environmental > Terrestrial > Soil >... | reverse complement strand
GCGTGCGCGCGAGGTCGTCGACGCTGGTCCCGTGGCCGGGCAGCCGCACGGCGCGCACCGGGAAGCCCGCGGCCGCGAGCGCCTCGCCGAGCGGGCGCATCTCGTCGGGCGCGCCGGTGAAGCCGTGGACGAGCAGGCACCCGAGCGGTCGGGTGCCGGGGAGCGCAAAACCGCCGACGCGAACCTCAGCCCTGTCCGAGGGCGTCGGCGCGCACATCGAGCGCGCCCTCCTGCTGCGCTCGCCGCTTGAGGAAGTCGAGGTAGGCTGTGGTGATCTCGGTGCGCTTTTGCTGCAGGAGGCGATCGGCGAGCTGCTCCTTCGCCGCCGCAAAGCCCGTCATGTCCGCCGGGAGCCGCTCGGCGAGCGCGGCCACGACCGCATCGCCGCCGACGACGTAGACCTTGGGCGCGAGCGGCGCCTCGGGCGTGAGCGCAAAGGCGTCGGCGCGCAGCTCGGGGGCCACGCCGAGCTTGGGGATCGCCGCCGTGCGCCGGTCGAAGGGGCCCGTCTCGATCACCTCGAGCCTGGCTGCGGCGGCGGCCTTGACGAGGCCGTCGGTCGCGGCCTGCGCGCGCAGCGCCTCGGCGCGGTCGCGGGCGAGCTGCTCGCCGCGCGCGCGGCGGAAGTCGGCGAGCACGCGATCGCGGAGGTCCTCGAGGGGCGGCACGTGCGCCGGCTCGCGGGCAAACGGGCTCAGCAGGTAGACGGCGTCCTCGGTCTCGATGAGGTCGCTCACCTCGCCGTCGCCGAGCGCGAAGGCCGCGTCGGCGAAGGCCTTGAGGCGCCCGACGCCCGGGATCGGGTCGGTCGCGGCAAACGGCGGCGTCTCGACGACGGGCCGCCCGCCGGCGGCCTCGGCGAGGCTCTTGCCGTGGACGACCGCCGCGCGGTCGGCCTCGGCGCGCGCCCGCGCCAGCTCGAGCGCCCGCTGGTTGCGCAGGACCTGCACGATCTCCTCGCGCACGGCGGCAAGCGGCTTGGGGCCGCCCGGGAGGTGCTCCTCGACCTTGACGATCTCGAAGCCCCCGGGCGTCTCGATCACGTCGCTCACCTTCCCCGGCTCGAGCGCGAAGGCGGCGTCCTCGACCGCGGCGGGGAGCCGCCCGCGCGCAACGAGGCCCAGCTCGCCGCCCTTGGCTGCGGAGGCCGCGTCGTCGGAGGCCTGCTTCGCGACCGCCGCGAAGTCCGCGCCCGCCCGGATGCGCGCGAGCAGGTCCTCGGCCTTCTTCCGCGCCGCGGCCCGGCGCGCCTCGTCGGCGTCCGCCGGCAGGCTCACCACGATGTGCCGGAGCCGGACCTGCTCGGGGTCGCTGAAGCGGTCGTCCTTGTGGTCGTCGTAGTAGGCCTGAATCGCCTCGTCGCTCACCGTCGCCTCCGGCAGGAAGTCGACCTCGCGGTAGGCGACGTAGCGCACCCGCACGCGCTCGGGGACGCGGTAGCGATCGGCGTGATCGGCGAGATATTTCCGCAGCTCCTCGTCGGTCGGCGTGACGTCCTTCCCGAGGTCGGCCGCAGCGATCTTGACGACCCGCAGGCTCACGCGGTCGTGGTCGAGGCGGTACTGGGCCTCGACCTCGGCCGGACTCACCTGCACCCCGTCGGTCACGAGCGCCTGCAGGCGCTGGAAGAGGAGGCTGCGGCGAAGCTGCTCCTCGAACTCGCCGCGATCGCGCTGGGCCTGGAGGAGGCGTTCGAGGAGGTCGCGGTCGAAGCGGCCGTCGCGCTGGAACTCGGGCATGTGCGTGACGGCGCTCACCAGCTCGCCGTCGGTGACCGCGAGCCCGAGCCGCGCGGCCTCGTGCTCGAGCAGCGCCTCGTCGAGGAGCTGATCGAGGGCCTGGCCGCGGAGGTTCAGGCCCGGGATCTGGACGTTGCCCTTGAACAGCTCCTCGTAGCGGCGCTGGAGCGCGGCGGTCGCCCGGTCGAGGTCGCGCTGGCTGATCGGCTCGCCGTAGACCTTGGCGACGACGTCCATCCGCTGCCCCATGCCGACGGCGCCCACGCCCCAGATGATGAACGCGAGGGCGAGCACGCCGTAGAGGATCTTGACCCCGGTCGAGGTCGAATACTTGCGGAAGGTGTTGAGCATCGCGCCGCCCGGGGGCCGAGGCTACCCAAGGCCCCGGGGGCTTTCAACGCACGCCGCTCGGGGGTGCTTTCGTTGCTGCGCGCTCGCGTTTCTGCTAGCTCGGGGCCTACCCGAAAAATGGTTTTGAACTCCATCCTCGGGCTGTTCTCGAACGATCTCGCGATCGACCTGGGAACGGCCAATACCCTCATCTACGTGAAGGGCGAGGGGGTCGTCTGCAACGAACCCTCGGTGGTCGCCGTCCAGAAGGACGCGCGCGGTGGCCGCCGCGTCCTCCAGGTGGGCGCGGAGGCCAAGCGCATGGTGGGCCGGACGCCCGGTAACATCGTGGCGATCCGGCCGCTCAAGGACGGGGTCATCGCCGACTTCGAGATCACCGAGGCGATGCTCCGCTACTTCATCCAGAAGATCCACAACCGCAAGCGTCTCGTGCGGCCGCGGATCATCATCTGCGTGCCTTTCGGGATCACCGAGGTCGAGAAGCGCGCCGTGCGCGAGTCGGCGGAATCCGCCGGGGCGCGCGAGGTCTACCTGATCGAGGAGCCCATGGCCGCCGCCATCGGGGCCGGGCTGCCGATCACCGAGCCCACCGGGAACATGGTCGTGGACATCGGCGGGGGAACCACCGAGGTGGCGGTCATCTCGCTCGCGGGGATCGTGTTCTCGAAGTCCGTGCGGGTGGGCGGCGACAAGATGGACGAGGCCATCGGGCAGTACATCAAGCGCAAGTACAACCTCCTGGTCGGCGAGCGCACCGCCGAGCTGATCAAGATCACGATCGGCTCGGCCTATCCCGGCAACGAGACCCAGACGATGGAGATCAAGGGCCGGGATCTCATCGCGGGCGTGCCGAAGACGGTCGAGATCAACGACGAGGAGATCCGCGACTCGCTGCTCGAGCCGATCAACCAGATCGTGGAGGCGGTGCGCATCGGGCTCGAGCGCACGCCGCCCGAGCTGGCCTCCGACATCGTCGACAAGGGCATCGTGCTTGCGGGGGGCGGCGCGCTCCTGCGCAACCTCGACACGCTGCTGCGCGAGGAGACCGGACTGCCGGTGACCGTCGCGGACGATCCGCTCACGGCCGTCGTCATGGGGGCGGGCAAGGTGCTGGATGAGCTCTCGCTCCTCAAGGACGTCGCCATTCAGTAGCGCGCCCCCCGGCGGGGCGTGATGCTCGAGTTCCTGCGCCGCAACCTGGTCCTGCTCGCCTCGGGGCTCTTCCTCGTCCTCGCCGCGGCGCTCGTCATCCGCACGGGCGGGGAGACCGCGCGGGCCGACCGCCTCGGCCAGGCGTTCCTCGAGGTGCTCTCCCTGCCGCAGCGGCCGGTGGCGGCGCTCGACCGCGGCATCCGGCGCGCCGAACGCAGCGTCGTCGAGCTCTTCCGCGCCCGGCAGGAGGCGGCGGCGCTGCGCGCGCGCGTGCAGGCGCTCGAGCAGGACACGGTGCGCCTCGGCGAGCTCGCCCAGGAGAACGCGCGCCTTCACGCGCTGCTCGACCTGCGCCAAACGCTGCGCGGCGACCTCGTCGCCGCGCACGTGATCGGCCGCGATGCCGGTACGCTGTCGCGGACGCTCGTCATCGACCGCGGCGAGCGCGACGGCGTCACCAAGGGCGCGGCGGTCCTCGCCCCCTCGGGCATCGTGGGCCACGTCTTCCTCGCGGCGCGCGACGCGGCCCGCGTGCTCCTCATCACCGATCACAACAGCGGCGTCGACGCGGTCGTGCAGCGCACGCGCGCCCGCGGGATCGTCGAGGGGCAGGTCGACGGCGGCTGCGTGCTCAAGTTCGTCAAGCGCACCGAGGACGTGCAGGTGGGCGATCTGGTCGTCACCTCGGGCGTCGACGGCATCTTCCCGAAGGGGCTGCCCGTTGGGCGGGTGACCGCGGTCGACAAGCGGGGCCAGGGGCTCTTCCAGGCCGTCGAGGTGACCCCGGCGGTCGATCCGGGGGCGCTCGAGGAGGTGCTCGTGACGCGCGGCCCGGTCGAGGTGGCTTTGCCCCCGCCCCCGTCGTGATGCGCAGCACCCTCACGATCGCCGCGGCGGCCCTGCTCGCCGCGCTCCTGCAGACGACGGTGCTGGCGGCGGTCCCGGGCCTGCCGGTGGTTCCGGACCTGCTCCTCGTGCTCGCCGTGTACCTGGGGCTGCACCACCACGGGCTCGGCGGCGTGACGGGGGCGTTTCTCCTCGGCTACCTGCTCGACACGGTCTCCGGCACCGTGCTCGGGCTCAACGCCTTCGCGATGACCGCGGCGTACGCGGCGGTCCACCTCGTGGCGCGCACGGTGTGGACGGAGGGCTGGCCGTCGACGGCGCTCGTCGTCTTCGTCGCCGCCGGCGTCCAGCAGCTCGCGCTGGCGGTCGCCGCGGCCCTCGTGGAGGACCCGACGCCGGTGTGGCAGCATGTCTGGCGGTATGGCGTCTGGGAGGCCGTCGTCGCCGCCGCTGTGGCGCCAGCGGTCTTCGCGTTCCTCGCCTGGGAACGGCGGCTCGTGGGGGCCGCGGCGTGATGCCGGGCTGCGCGACGTCGAGGCGAGCATCGAGGTGGCGGCGCGGGACGTGCCGGCCGACCTGCTCGGGCGCGTGGGAGCGGCGGCGGTCGTGGTGGTGCTGCTCTTTGCGCTCATCGGCGTGCGCCTCTGGTACCTGCAGGTCGTCCAGGGAGCCGAGATGCGCGCGCTCGCGGAGAGCAACCGCATCCGGCTCGTGCGCGTTCCTGCCGCCCGCGGCGTCGTCACCGATCGCTTTGGGCGGATCCTGATCGACAACCGCCCCGCGTTCGACGCCGTCTTCGTGCCCGAGGATGCCCGCGGGCACACGGGGACGCTGCGCAACCTCGCCGCCTACCTGGGAGAGCCCGAGACGGCGGTGCGCCAGGCGCTGCACGCGCCCTCGCGCCGGCCGCCGTACGAGGGCATCGTGGTGCGCCGCGACCTCGACTGGGCGGGGGTGGTCGCGCTCGAGACGCATCAGCTCGACCTCCCGGGAGTGACGCTGCAGGTCGGCCCCAAGCGCTACTATCCCTACGGGCCGCTCGCGGCGCACCTCCTCGGCTACGTGGGGGAAGCGAGCGAGCGCGACCTGAGCGAGGGGCAGGCCGGGCTCCATCCCGGCGACATCGTCGGCAAGGCGAGCCTCGAGCGCGCGTGGGACGCGGAGCTCCGCGGCATGAGCGGCGGCGAGCAGGTCGAGGTGGACGCGCTCGGCCGGCGGGTCCGCGTGCTCAAGGAAGAGCCCGACACGCCCGGCGACAACCTGACGCTCACGCTCGACTCTGACCTCCAGGAGGTCGCCGAGCGGGCGCTCGGCGAGGCCGCGGGCGCGGTGGTGGCCCTCGACCCGCGCAACGGCGAGGTGCTCGTCCTCGCCTCTCACCCCGCCTACGACCCGAACCTCTTTGCGCGCGGCATCCAGCGCGCCGAATGGCGGGAGCTCGTCCAGGACCGCCTCCACCCGCTCGCCAACCGCGCGGTCCAGGGGCAGTACCCGCCGGGCTCGACGTTCAAGATCGCGGTTGCGACGGCGGCGCTCGACTCGGGGCTCGTAAGCCCGTCGTGGAGCGTCTTTTGCGGCGGCGGGCTCCAGTTCGGCGGGCACTACTTCCACTGCTGGCGCAAGGGCGGGCACGGCACGATCCGGCTCCACGACGCCATCGTGCAGTCGTGCGACGTCTACTTCTACCAGGTCGGCCAGCGCCTGGGCGTCGATCTGATCGCCGACTACGCCCGCCGCCTCGGGCTCGGGCTGCCCACCGGCATCCGCCTCGAGCACGAGAGGACGGGAACCATTCCGGACACCGCGTGGAAGCGCAAGCGCTTCGGCCAGCCCTGGTTTGCGGGCGAGACCCTGTCGGTGGCGATCGGCCAGGGCTACGTCACCGCCACGCCGCTCCAGATGGCGCAGCTCGCCGCGATGGTGGCCAACGGCGGCGTGCGCTACCGGCCGCACTACGTGCGGCGGGTCGAGGCGCCCGACGGCACCGTCAAGCGGGAGATCGAGCCCGAGATCCTCGGCGACGCGCACCTCAAGCCCGGCGTGCTCGAACAGATCCGCTCGGCGATGCGCGACGTGGTGATGACCGACCGCGGCACGGCGCGCAAGGCGCGCGTCGCGGGCGTCGAGGTGGCAGGGAAGACCGGCACCGCGCAGGCCGTCGGCGGCGATGCGGCCGCGAAGCGCGATCCGCGCCGCCGCAAGGATCACGCCTGGTTCATCGCCTTCGCGCCCGTCGAGCACCCCGAGATCGCCATCGCCGTCTTGGTCGAGCACGCGGGCGAGCACGGCGGCACGGTCGCCGCGCCGATCGCCCAGCAGGTGCTCGAGCGCTACTTCACCCGGGGCAGCGCGCCGCCGCCTTCCCCGGCGCAGGAGGCCCGTGCCGATCGATAGGCGGCTTTTGCGGCACTTCGAGTGGACGCTGCCGCTGCTCGTGCTCGTCGTGAGCGTGGCGGGCGTCGCCACCGTCTACAGCGCGACGTACGTGCCCGGCAGCACGGGGCTCTCGGGCTTCACGTGGCGGCAGCTCGCCTCGCTCGCCCTCGGACTCGGCGGGATGGTGGCCGTGCTCGCCTTCGACTATCGCCGGCTCGACCGGGCCGCGATGCTCCTCTACGCGCTCGCGCTCGGGCTCGTGCTCCTCGTCCCGGTCCTCGGGCGCGTGGGCGGCGGCTCACGGCGCTGGATCCGCATCGGGCCGCTCTCCCTGCAGCCGGCGGAGCTGATGAAGCTCGCGCTCGTCGTCTTCCTCGCGCGCCACTTCGCCCGCCTGCGCGACGTCCGCCCGGGGCTGCGGGAGGCCGTGGTGCCGCTCGTCGCCACCGCGGTGCCGGCCGTGGCGATCCTCGTGCAGCCCGATCTCGGCTCCGCTGCCGTGCTCGGGCTCCTCCTCCTCACGATGCTCGTGCTGGGCGGGCTGCGGCTGCGGGTGCTGGGCGCGCTCGCCGTGCCGGTGGCCGTCCTCGCGCCGTTCCTCTGGCGTCACCTCAAGCCCTACCAGCAGCGGCGGATCGCGACCTTCCTCAACCCCGACACCGACCCGCTCGGCGCCGGCTACCACATCATCCAGTCGAAGATCGCGGTGGGCTCCGGGATGCTCTGGGGGAAGGGGTTCCTCCAGGGCACGCAGAACCACCTCAACTTCCTCCCGGAGCACCACACGGACTTCATCTTCTCGGTGTTCGCCGAGGAGTGGGGATTCGTCGGCTGCGTCGTGCTGATGGGGCTCTATCTGCTGCTCGTGCTGCGCGGGCTCGCGATCGCGCAGCGGGCGCGCGATCGCTTCGGGATTCTGCTCTGCCTCGGGCTCATGGCGGTGATCTTCTGGCAGGTCGTGATCAACGTGGGGATGGTCACGGGCCTGCTGCCGGTCGTCGGCATCCCGCTGCCGTTCTTCAGCTACGGCGGCTCCTCGATGCTCTGCCTGCTGATCGGCGTCGGGCTCGTGATGAACGTCGCGATGCGGCGCTACACGATGCGCCGCTGAGCGGGCGCGCGCCTCAGCCGGCGAGGACGCGGTCGACGGCCTTGACGAGCTGCGCCTTCGGCACCGCGCCGACGATCTGCTCCTTCACCTCGCCGTTGCGGAAGATGATGAGGTTCGGGATGCCCCGCACCCCGTAGCGCACCGGTGTGCGCGGGTTGTCGTCGACGTTCATCTTGACGACCTTGAGCCGCCCGGCGTACTCGCGCGCCAGCTCCTCGACGACGGGCGCGATCGCCCGGCAGGGGGCACACCACGGCGCCCAGAAGTCGATCAGGACGGGCGTGGGGCTTTGCAGCACCTCGCGCTCGAAGGAGTCGTCGGAGACCGCGAGCAGATCCGCCATGCCGCGCACGATAGCAAAGGGGTCCGACCGACGGAAGCGCCGCTCAGCGCCGTTTGACCGGGCGCTCAGTGAAGCGCACGACCTGCGCGCGGCCGTCGACCACGTCGATGCGCTGCTCGCGGGGCTCGTGATCGGGGAGGTGGATCGTCAGGCGGTGCGACCCGCGCGCGACGACGAGCCAGCGCCCGTCGAGCCCCTCGGCCACGAGCCACGGGCGTCCGTCGAGGTCGATGCGCGCCCCGTCGGGCACGCCGCGGAGCTGGACGAGGCCATAGCTCGGGAGCGCATCCGCCGCCAGCACCGCGGTTGCCGGCGCGAGCACGATGGCCGCGACCAGCGCGCGGGCGAGCGCCCTCATGGCGGCGGGCTCTGCTCGGGCTTCTCGACGCCGCCCGAGGCCCCGTAGGTTACCGTGCGAGCGAACACCTCGATCGGCGCGACGATCAGGTAGTAGAACCCGTAGCGGACGACGAGCCCCGCGGCGTAAAACGGCGCATAGACCGCCCGCATGACAGGCGAGAGCGGCGGAGGGTTGGGATCGACAGCCGGCGGCGGCGCATAGACCCGGTGGGGCGGTGGTGGCGGCGGCGGGGGATAGGGTGGATAGGGTTGCGCCGTCTGCCCGAGCGCGGGTGCGCTCGCGGCGAGGACGAGCGCGAGCGAGAGGACGGCGCAGCTCCGTCGTGGTCTCATTGCAGGTGCGTCGGAACCCAGACCTGGACCTTGTGTCCGCTCCCGTCGTCACGCAGCTCCCAGTGACCCGGGACCCAGCCAGGGGGCGGCGTGGGATAATCGTAGTAGTACCCGTAGGGCACGTACGGGTAGTAGGCGTAGTAGTAGGGGTAGTACGGCCACGGATACGGATACGCGCCGATGAAGACCCCGGCGCGCCAGTGCGCGGCGGCCGGCGTGACGGCGGCGAGCACCGCCGCCGCGGCCAGCATGGCGATCGCAGCCCCGAGACGTCGCCGTCGCATCGCCTCTCCCAACACGGGAGCCGCATCGACGTTACACCGCAGGGATCAGGGAAGGACCGCGAGCAGCCCGCGCACGGCATCGCGGGTGGCCTGGGCGAGCAGCAGCAGGACCCTCTGCGTGCCGAGGTCGAGGCGACCGCTCGCCGCGTTCCACCGCCGCTCGAAGGCATTCACGTTGGCGAGCACCGCCCGCAGCGCCGTCCGTGCCCGCCGCGGCCGGGCGGTTTCCGCCCGCGCGGCCCGTGCCCGGGCGCGGGCCAAGATGCCGTGCAGCCGGCTGCCGAGCCGCCCGAGCCCGGCCTGGGCGACGGTGGCATCGAGCGCATCGAGGTTGCACTCGACAGCGGGGAAGGTGGGTGCCGCCCCGCAGTCCCCGGGCAGCGTCGTCGTGGTGGTCCCCGGGCCGCCGCCGATGCCGGGCGGAGGCGCCGGTGTCGGCGGAGCGCTCAGGTCGAAGAGGTAGAGCCTCGGCGTTGCACCGCTCGCCGCGGGCTCGCCGACCAGCAGCGCGTTCCCCGCGAGGAAGAGCGAGGCGCCGAAGTGGGCGTTCGCCTGCGGAGTCGGCGACTGAAAGGTCTGGGTCAGCCCCTTGGTGGCGTCGAGCGCGTAGACCTGGCCGGCCGCATCGAGATTGCCCACCGGAGCGGCGGGCACGCCCGCGAAGTAGCTCGTGGCCGTTGCGGCGATTACCTGGCCGAAGCCGAGGCCGGCGCGCGGGATCGGGGCCGTGAAGGTGCGCGCGAGCGCACCGCTCACCGGGTCGAACGCGTAGATGACCCCGCCCCCGCTTTGCCCGGCGCCGCTTTCCCCCGGAGCGCCGATGAGCGGCGTGCTCCCGAGCAGCGCGATGGCCGAGCCGAAGGCGCCTGCGGGCGTCGGGTTCGGGGAGCTGAGCGGCGGGTGGAGGAGCGCGCCCGTGGTGGCGTCGAGGAGGTACGCGGCCCCCGCTCCGGTCTGCCCACCGACGCTCGTTCCCGGTGCCCCCACGATGAGCGTGTTGCCGCCGAGCGCGAACGCCGCACCGAAGAGCGCGCCTGCGGTCGGGGTCGGGGCCGCAAAGCTGCGCAGGAAAGCTCCGCTGCCGAAGTCGAGGGCATAGATCGCGCCCGCGCCCGAGGCGGTCGGCGGAAGCGTCTCAGCCGCTCCCACGTAGAGCGTGTTGTTGCCGTCGAACAGGAGCGGCAGGCCGAAATGCAGCCCGGTCTGCGGGCCGGGAGGCTGGAAGATGCGCTTGAGTGCGAAGGTCGTCCCGTCGAAGCGGTAGACCTCGCCGGCCCCCGCCGTGCCGCTCGCCGCGTCGCCTGGGGCGCTTACGAGGAAGTCTCCGCCCGCGACCAGGACCGCCGCCCCGAACATGCCGTCGGTCGTGGGATTCGGCGACTGGAGCGTGCGGACGAGATGGCCGGCTGCGTCGAGGATGTAGGCGACCCCGGCGCGGCTCTCGCCGCCCACGGTCGCAAGCGGCGCACCGGCGAGCACCCCGCCGCTCCCGGTCAGGACCGCCGACTGCGCTCCCTCGGCGAAGCCGTCGCCCCCGCCCGGGTTGGGGTCGACGAAAATCGTGGGCGGGGCCGCTTCCGCCCGGGCGACGACGCCAAGCAGCACCCCGGCCACGATCCACGCCCGCATGCGCACCTCCACCCCCCCGGACGCCACGCTAGCAGATGGGCGCCCTTGCGGCGAACATGCCCGGGCCCGGGCGCGTCAGCGCGACGTCGGGGAAGCGTCCTTGGCCACCGGCGGCGTGGACGGTGTCGGCTGCTCGAGCCGCTCCGTAGGAACGCAGCGCGCGAGCTCGAGCGCGAGGAGGTGTCCCAGGGCGGGGTTCGGGGGCTTTCCGGCCTCGTGGTCGGCGCGCTGCCGACGCAGGATGGCGGCCACGTCGAGGTCCTGCGCGCGGGCGTTGTCGTGGATGGCCGTGCGTGCTGCCTCGCAGTCCGCGAGCGTCGCGTGCCTGGACACGTGCACCCAGCTCGTCTCGGGCGCGTCGAGGTCGGCCTTCGTCATGCCCGCCTCTTCCCGCAGCGGCGGGCTGAGCAGGATCCAGCCGCCGAAAACCACCGCAGCACGGGTGCGCGGGCACCGTCGCATCCGACCCCTCCCCTTCGGATTGGGCCGGAGGTTTATCGCTTGCTGGCCCGTGGTGTCAACAGGCCAGCAGCAGAGCACGACAGCTAGGGCGCGAGCTAGAGCCTGCACACCGAGTGCCGCCCCGGCGACCGGGGCGCATGCGCGGCGTGCCAAGACCTGCTAACAGAACCCCATGGCAGCGCGGGTGCTCCGGCGGGCCGCAGAGGCGCCGAGCAAGGCGGCGCTGCGCGCGCTCCTCGCGCAGGAGGCGCCGCGCCTCGGGCTCACCACCGCGGCGATCGAGGAGATCGTCCGGCAGTCGCAGATCACCTACTGGCGCGCCGGCCAGCAGATCTTCTCCCAGGGGGAATCGCACGACCTCGCGAACTTCCTCGTCGCCGGCGCGGTCCGTGTGGTCTGCGAGGGGTTTCACCGCGCGCCCGTCGTCGTCCAGATCGTGCGCCCGGCGCATTTCTTCGGGCTCGGCTCGCTCTTCGAGCGGCCAGGCCCGCGCCTCTTCGGTGCCATCGCCCACGTCGACGCCGTCGTCGCGGTGATGAGCCAGGAGGCGCTCTCCGGTGTGATGGCGGCGCTGCCGCCGGGCCGTGCGCTCCAGGTGATGGCGTACAGCTGGCGGGTGCTCTCGCGGCTGCTCTACGAGAAGTGCCTGCACCTCACGATGCCGCTGCGCGATCGCCTCGTGCACGAGCTCGGGGTTCTCGCCCACGACTTCGGCATCCCGCGCGAGCGCGGGGTCCTCATCGACCTGCCCCTCACGCAGGCGGACCTAGCCGCCCTCGTCGTGGCCTCGCGGACCAACGTGAGCCGCTGTGTGGCGGCGCTGCGGCGCGCGGGGCTCGTCGAGCTGGTCGGGCGGCGCCTCTTCCTCACGTCCCGCTTCCCCCCGGTCCACCTCGATGGCGCTGTGCCGTTCGGCACACGGAATCGTCCCTGACGGCGACGTTCGGCAAGCCCGCGCCTTTCGCCTCTCGGCGCGGGCGACTACGACGGCGCTCATGGACGAGCTTACCGAGCGGCTGCGAACACTCGTGGCCCAGAAGCTGAACGTCGATCGGGACCGCATCCGTGCGGAGACCGATCTCGTGGCGGACCTCGGCGCGGACTCGCTCGCGATCGTCGAGATCCTGATGGCGCTCGAGGAGGAGCTCGGCGTGACCGTGGCGGACGACGAGGCGGAGCGGGTGCGCACGTTCGCCGACGCCGTCCGGCTGGTCGCCGCCAAACGGGCCGAGGAGGGCGCCGTGGCGCAGTAGGCGGGGGGGCATGGCGGGCTGCGCCATCCGCGGCACCGGGCTCGCGCTGCCCGACCGCGTCGTCGGCAACGGCGAGCTCGCGCGCCGCGTCGGCACGGCGGACGACTGGATCCGCGCGCGCACCGGCATCGTCACGCGGCGGACGGTCGAGGGCTCCGGGCTCGCCACCTCCGACCTTGCGATCGCCGCGGCGCGGGCTGCGCTCGCGCGCGCCGGATGCGAGGCGGGCGCGGTCGATCTGCTCCTCGTGGCGACCTCGAGCGGCGACCACCTCGTGCCCGCCACCGCCTGCCTCGTCCAGGCGGGGCTCGGTGCCCGCCGCGCCGCGGCCGTCGACTTGAATGCGGCGTGCGCGGGCTTCCTCTACGGGCTCGCGCTTGCCGACGCGGCGATCGCCGCCGGCACGGCGCGCACCGTCCTCCTCGTCGGCGCCGACGCGCTCACGCGGCACGTCGACACGACCGACCGCAACACGGCGGTGCTCTTCGGCGACGGGGCGGGCGCGGTGGTCCTGGGACCCGGGGAGGGGCTTCTCGGCGTGCATCTCGGCGCCGACGGGAGCGCGGCCGCCGACCTCTGCATCCCCGCGGGCGGCAGCCGCCGACCGGTGGACGCGGCCGCGCTCGCCGAGCGCGCGCACAAGCTCCGCATGAACGGCGCCGAGGTGTTTCGCGCCGCGGTGCACGCCATGGCCGCGGGGCTCGCCGCGGCCCTCGACGCTGCGGGGCTCGCGCCGCAGGCGCTCCGCTGGGTCGTGGCGCACCAGGCAAACGCCCGCATCCTGCGCGGGGTGGCCGAGCGCCTCGGGCTCCCCCTCGAGGCCTTCTGGACGAACATCGAGCGGCTCGGCAACACGGGCGCGGCCTCGATCCCGATCGCGCTCGCCGAGGCCGTCGACGCTGGCGCGCTGCGCCCGGGAGACCTCGTCGGGCTCACCGCGGCGGGCGCCGGCCTCACCTGGGGCGCGGCGATCCTGCGCTGGCCGGGCGCGGCATGAGCCGACGGGTCGTCGTCACCGGGCTCGGGCTCGTCACGCCGCTCGGCGTGGGGGTCGAGCGCAACTGGGAGGCGCTGCTCGCCGGCCGCTCGGGCATCCGTCGCGTGACGGCCTTCGACACCGCGGGGCTTCCCTGCAAGGTCGCGGCCGAGGTCCCGGATTTCGATCCCGCGCGCTGGGTGGAGCCGACGGAGCTGCGCCGCATGGACCGCTTCATCGCCCTCGCGCTCGCCGCCGCGGAGGAGGCGGTGGCCGCGGCCGGGCTCGCCGTCGCGCCGGCCGACCCCGAGCGGTTCGGCGTCGCCATCGGCGTGGGGCTCGGCGGACTCCCCGGCATCGAGGCGAACCATCGCGCCTTTCTCGCCGGCGGCCCGCGCAAGGTCTCGCCGTTTTTCATCCCTGCCGTCATCGCGAACCTCGCGCCGGGGCGGCTCGCGCTGCGCTTTGGCGCGCGCGGGCCCAACCTGGCGACGGCGACGGCGTGCGCCTCGGGCGCGCATGCGGTGGGGGAGGCGGCCGAGATGATCCTCGCCGGGCGCGCGGAGGTGATGCTCGCGGGCGGTGCGGAAGCGACGGTGACGCCGCTTGCGATGGCGGGCTTCGGGGTCATGCGCGCGCTCAGCACGTGGGACGGGCCGCCCGAGGAGGCGTCGCGGCCGTTCGACCGGCGGCGGTCGGGCTTCGTGATCGGCGAGGGGGCGGGCGTGCTCGTCCTCGAGGAGGAGGCGCATGCGCGCCGGCGCGGCGTGCCGATCCTCGCTGACCTTCTGGGCTACGGCGCGAGCGCCGATGCCTTCCACATCACGCAGCCGCCGGCCGACGGCGACGGAGCGCGACGGGCGATGGCGCAGGCGCTCGCACGCGCGGGCGTCCGCCCGCAGGCCGTCGGACACGTGAATGCCCACGGCACCGGCACGCGCCAGGGCGACGTCGCCGAGGCACGCGCGCTCCGTGCCGTCTTCGGCGGCCACACCCCGCGCGTTGCCGTGAGCGCCACCAAGTCGATGACCGGGCATCTCCTCGGCGCCGCCGGCGCGGTCGAGGCGATCTACACCGTGCTCGCGCTCCGCTACCAGGTCCTTCCGCCGACGCGAAACCTCGACGATCCCGATCCCGCGTGCGACCTGGCGCACGTCCGCGAGCGGCCGCTGGCGGCGGACGTCGCCGTCGCGCTCTCGAACTCCTTCGGCTTCGGCGGCGCGAACGCGGCGCTGGTCTTTGGCGCGCGCCCGGCATGACGCGACCCCGGACGTGCCTCCACTGCGTGCTCGTGCGCGCGCTCGCCGCCGAGGAGGCCGCGCTCGCGCGGGCGGGGATGACGGTGCGCGTGCGCGCGGCGCCGCCGGTCGCGCTGCCGCACGCGGCCGCAGGGGTCTATCGGGAGATCCGCAGCCTTCTCCGCGACGCGATGGCCCAGGCCGCGCCCGGCGTGCTGCGGCTCACGCTCGTCGATCTGCCCGGACGGCCCTTTGTCGAGGTGCTGGCCGCGATCGCGGCCGGGGGCCGCACGCGCATCCTCGGCCGGAGCTTTCCCCGCCACGTCGAGGGCACGCTCGCGGGCGGGTTCGTCGAAGGGGCGCCGCTGCTCGAGTGAGCGCGCGTGCGGGCGCCCTTGACGCGGGCACCGCTGCGCGGCTTCCTTGGAGAGCGATCGGCCATGAAGACACACACCGGTGCACTTCTCGCAGCCGTGGTCGTGGCGTTCGCCGGCTGTGCCACCATGGGGGGCTACCGGCCGACCGTCGACCCGTACAACGACCCGCACGCGAGCCGCATCCCGCGGGACGAGAGCGAGTGCCGCGAGCTTGCGCTGCAAGCCTCCGGCGGCACCGCGAACCGCTCCCTGCTGGGCGCCGCCGTGGGTGGGCTCCTCGGTGCCGCCGGCGGAGCCGCCATCGGCGCCGCCGAGGGATCGCCGGGCACGGGGGCGGCCGTCGGCGCCGCGGCCGGCGGCCTCGGCGGGGGCGCCTACGAGGGCCTGAGCGCCGAGGAGCGGTTCAAGGCGGCGTTCCGGAACTGCATGCGCGAGCGCGGCCACAAGGTCATCGACTGACGCGAAAAGCCGCGCCCGGCGCTCAGGATCGCTCGGCCCCGCGTGGCCTCGAACAGTGCCGAGGAGGGGAATCGAACCCCTATGCCCGTGCGGGCGGAGGATTTTGAGTCCTCTGCGTCTGCCAGTTCCGCCACCTCGGCGCGCGCAGCCGCCTGGGCTAGCACCGGGGGTCGAGAGGGGCAACTGCTTGCTCGCAGGCGGAGCGGTCGCGTAGGGTAGCCGCCCAGCCGGCGCACCGCCGTCCGGCTGCGCCGTGCACGATGGGTATCCGTAAACCGTCTCGCCTCCGCGGCCTTGCTTCGGGCCTCGTGGGCGGCCTCGCGGCCGGCATCGTCTGGTGGGCCGTCGAGCTCGGCGTCAACTGGGCGCTCGGCGGCGTGGTGCCAGCCGCCTTCGCGCGCACGCTGCTCGCCCTCGACGCCGCGGCGGGCAGCGGCGGCGGGCTGCTCGTCGCGGCGCTCCTCGGGCTCACCCCGGCGGGGGTGACCGCGCCCGCGCTCGCGCTCGGCCTTTGCATCGTCGTCTACGGGCTCCTCGGCGTGTTCGAGCCGCCGGGGATGCTCGCCGAAGCGGCGTTCGTCGTGGTGGGCACCTTGGCTGCCGTCGCCGGCACCTGGCTTGCCGGCGCCCGTCGGCGGGGCCTTGTGGTCTTCCTCCAGCTCACGTTCGTGGCGACGCTCGCCACCGTGATCGGGACGGGGAGCATCGGCGAGGTCCAGAGCACGTACTTCGCGTTCGGCCAGCCGACGGGGGCGAAGCTCGTGCTGCTGCTCGCCGCGCTGCCGCTGGCAGGCGTCCTGGTGGATCGGGGGCTCGCGCTCGCGCTCCGCGACGACCGGCTCCGTCTCGGATGCGAGGTTGCCGCAGCGGCGCTCGCCGCGATGCTCTTGGGCCACCCGATGCGCACCACGCCCCTCGACGACGGCGGCATCGTCACCGCGCCGCCGCCGCCGCCCGGCACGCCGGACGTGATCCTCGTCTCGCTGGACACGACGCGCGCCGACCACATGTCGACCTACGGCTACGAGCGCGAGACCTCGCCCAACCTGACGGCGCTCGCCGCCGACGCGCTCGACTTCACGCAGGCGCGCTCGCCTGCGCAGTGGACCATTCCCGGTCATGCCTCGATGCTGACGGGCATGTACCCGAGCCGTCACGGCGCCCACTACGCCGGGGAGACGGGCGCGGGACCGCTGATCGCGGGGCGCCGCCGCGTCTTCCCGCTCGCCGAGGACAAGACGACGCTCGCCACCATGCTCCGCGACCGCGGCTACTCCACCGCAGGCTTCGTCGCCAACTTCGCCAACCTCGACCGGGCGTTCGGCTTCGCGCAGGGCTTCGGCCACTACGAGGATGCACCGGGCCTGCTGCTGCGGCCGATGCCGCCCGCGGTGCGCTGCGTGCAGCAGTTCGTGCCGTACTTTGGCAAGCAGCCCTTCCGCAGCGCCGCGGAGATCGGCCAAGCCGCCGTCGCATGGATGGATCGGGCGCCGGCAGGCCGCCCGGTGTTCCTCTTCCTCAACTGGCTCGAGCCGCACCACTGGCTCGCCGTGCCGCCCTACGACCACTGGAGCCGCGCGATCCCCGACTGGAAGCGCTGGGCGCGCAAGGGGCTCTTCACGCATCGCATCCCCGTGCACCTCGCCCCGGCGGCCCGCGACTTCATCCGCGCCAACTACGACGGCCAGGTCGCGCGCATGGACGCGGCGCTCGGCCAGCTCATAGCCGCGCTCAAAGCCCGCGGCCGCTACGAGAACACGCTGCTCATCGTCACCGCCGACCACGGCGAGCTGCTCGGCGAGCACGAGCAGCTCGGCCACGGGGGCCGGATGATGTACGAGGGGCTCCTCCACATCCCGCTGGTGGTGAAGCTGCCGGGCGCGGACCACCCCCGCGGGGTGCGGCGCGAGCCCGTGCAGCTCGTCGACCTCGTGCCGACGGTGCTCGCCGTGCTCGGCGCTCCCATTCCGCCCGACGTCCAGGGGCAGCCGCTGCTCGGCGAGGTCACGCACCCGATCCTCGCCGAGGAGGACGTGAACCCGGAGTTCGTCGCGCACTACGGCGCCGTCTACGACCGCGCGCTGCGCGTGCTCTACGACGGACCGTACAAGCTCATTCGCAGCTCCCGCGGCGAGCGCCTGCTCTTCGATCTCGCCACCGACCCGGGCGAAGACCACGACCTCGCCGCCGCCGAGCCCGAGCGCGTCGCCGAGATGGAGCGACGGCTCCAAGCGGCGATGGCCGCGATGCCGCTGTCGCACGTGGCCGCGCGCTGACGCGGCACCGGCGGAAGGTATTCCGGTCGCCTGGGATGCGGGATTGGCGCCCCGCGACGGGCGTGCTAGCTAGGATGCGGGGGAAGAGAATGGTGCCTGCGCGCAAGGCCCAACCCGAAGCAAGCAGCGAACCGCTGGTCAACCTGAACGCTCGCGTCCCGAAGCACCTCTGGCGCCGCGTGCGGCTCCAGTGTCTCCGGGAAGGCCGGCTCCTGCGGAGCTTCATCACCGAGGCGCTGCAGGAGTATCTCCGCGCGCGAACGCGCTAGCGCCCCGCGGGCTTTCAGGGCGTGGCGGCCGGCCCGGCGCCGCGCCGATCGACGGCGAGCGCCGGCGGCACGACCGTCGGTGCGGGCCGCTGCTCGATCTTCCGAATCGCCTCCTCGGCGAGACGACGCAGGGGCTCCTCCGCGCCCGAGCGGGCGAGCGCGCGCAGCGGGGCGAGCGCCGCCGGGTCGCCGATGTCGCCGAGCGCGAAGATCGCGTTGCCGCGTGCCGGATCGTTAGCGCGCGCCACGATGTCGAGCAGCGATGCGGTGGCGCGTTTGTCGCCGATCTTGCCGAGCGCGGCCAAGATGTGCTGGCGGGTCGTGACGTCGGTGTCCCGCAGGAAGAGCTGCTGGACGAGAAACGGCGTTGCGTCCTTCGCCTTCACGTTGCCCAGCGTATCGATCGCCTTGATGCGCACCCGCTGATCGGGGTCGTTGACCGCCTGCATCAGGTACTCGACGGCGCGCGTCTCGCCCTCGAGCTCGCCCAGGTCCTTCACGCCCTCCAGCCGCTGATCGGGGTCGTCGCTGTTCACCTTGCGTGCGGCCTCGTCGAGCTTCTGGCTCGCCTGCGGCCGGTTGTAGCTGTTGCGCAGCCGCGAGGGGTTCTCCTGCGAGAGCGGCACCTGCGCGTGGGCGAGCGCCGGGAGCGCCGCGGCGGTGAGCAACGCAAGGGTGCGCGACCCCCGGCGACCCGCGCGACGCAGCGGCGTCATGGCGCGCGGAGTGTGACCCAAGGCCCCCCCGATTGCAACCGCGTTGCCGCCACTGTGCTTTCCGCGCCCTGGCGGTTTTTGGTACAAGCAGCGCCCGCGGATGGTGACGCGCAACCGACGAGCCGTGCTCGAGGGGCTCGCGCGCATCCTCGACTGCGCCGGGCTCGAGGAGCTCTTCGCCGGGCCGGACGAGGAGGCCGCGTTCCTCTACGACCTCCTCGCCGAGACTGCACGCGCCCGCCGCTCGATCTACTACTGGGAGATCTGCCGCACGGCGCGCCGCCGCGGCGTCACGCCGGAGTACGTCGTCGACCGCGCGACGGTGCTGCTCGCGGCGATGGAAGAGCGGCGGCGCACGGACCTCTACCGCATCCTCGGCGTGGCGCCGCTCGCCTCGGGCGAGATGATCCGCCAGCGCTGGCTCGAGGTCGCCAAGCGCAGCCATCCGGACGTGGGCGGTGACGGCGCGCACTTCCGTCGCGCCAAGGAAGCCTACGAGGTGCTGCGCGATCCCGTCCGCCGCGCGGACTACGAGCGCTTTTGGCTGAAGGCTCACGGACCGTTCGAGCGCATCGCGCCCGCCGAGGAGCGCGAGCACCTCGAGGCGGCTCGACGGACGTGGCCCGCCGCCCCGCCCGCGTCGGTTGCCCCTGCGGCCCCGCCGGACGGCCCGCGCGCCGTGCTGCGCGCGGCGAGGCGGCTCCTCGACGAACGCGACGCGCTCGCCCGGCGCCTCGGTGCCGGCAACGGCCAGGGCGATCTCGCGACGCTGCTCGGACGCTTGGAGCGCGCGCTCGCCGCCGTGAGCCGCGAGGAGATCGAGGCGCTGCGGACCGAGGTCGACGCCGGCATCGCCGCCTTCGAGCGTCTGCGGACGCAGCTCGCCGAGGTGGCCGGGCTCAAGCGCCGTCTCGCGGTCTCCTGAGCTAGCGAGCGGGCGCGGGGGCGGGGCGGAGCGGGGGTGGCGCGGGCGGTTCGGGGCCGCGGCCGCCGAGCGCCGATTCCCAGGCGGCCGCGTCGGCGAGGAGCCCTCGGAGGTCGAGCCCGCCGAGCGCCGCCTCGTGCGCGGCGAGCCGGGCGCACCCCTCGGCGAGGAGCTTGCGCGCGCCGCGGCGGTTGCCGTGCACGAGGTGGTGGAAGGCGACGGCAAGCTGAATGAGCCCCTGGAGGGCCTGGCGCACCGCGCCGGCGGCGGTCTTCCACTCGGCCTCGAGCACCTCGTGGACCTCGAAGAAGAGACCCGCGTTCCAGAGCGCTTGCGCCCGGGCGAGGGTCCGCTCGAGCCCCGCGGCCGGGCGCGCCGGCAGGGCGCGGTAGGCTTGGTGGGCCGCGAGCGCCCGTTTTGCGTGCGCGCGCACCGCCGGCGCGTGCGCAGCGTGGATCGCGAGGAGCGCCCCGCTCGTGGGCTCGATCACGTGGAGCGCTTCGAGCCGCGCCCGCGCCGCGGCGGGGGGCGGGCCCGGATCGACCGCGGCGAGCCAGGCGAGCGCGGCGGCGTCCTCGGCGTCGTCGAGCGCGCCGAGGGCGAGCGTCGCGAGCGCGTTGCGCAGCGGCAAGGGAAGCGGGGAGCGAGTCACGAGCGCCTCGGTCGCGTGTCCTGCGCGAGTGTGTTACCAGCGCGGGTACGGTGGCTCACGTGTACACCGCCGAGGTCCGGGTGCGCCACGACGAGCTCGACTGCTTCGGGCGCGTGCAGCCCGGGGTCTACCTGCGCTACCTCGCGCAGGCGGCCGTCGATGCGAGCACGGCGGTGGGCCTCGATGCCGCCTGGTACGCGCGGGCGGGCACGCGCTGGCTCGTCCGCCGCTCGACGTTCACGATCGCCGCGCCGGTCGGCGCCGGCGAGCGGCTCGAGGTGCGCACCTGGGTCGAGGACTTCCGGCGGGTGCGCTCGCATCGCGGTTACGAGCTGCGGGACCGCCGTGGTGCGCTCCGCCTGACGGCGCGCACCGACTGGGTCTACGTCGACGCCGCGAGCGGCCGGCCCCGCCGCATCCCCGAGGAGGCGGAGCGGGCCTTCGGTGCGCCGCCCGCCCGCGCCGCGGAGCGACCCGAATGGAGCGCGCCGCCGCCGCCGGCAACGCCCGCCTCGGCGCGTTACCGGGTGCGCTACGCGGACTTGGATTCGCTCGGCCACATGAACAACGCGGCCTACGTCGACGCGCTCGTCGAGGCGACGCTGGATGCGCTTGCGGGCCGCGGGCGGCCGCTCGCGACGCTCGTGGTCGACGGGCGGGTGCCGCTCGTCGTGGGCGGCGACATCGAGTACCGCGAGCCCGCGCGCCATGGCGACGTGCTCGACATTCGCACGTGGTTCTCGGCGGGCGCGGAGCTCGGGGCACACCAGGAGATCGTGCGCGCGGGGGAGGCCCGGATGCTCGTGCGCGCGAGCATGCGGTGGCGCTGGATGGACGTCGCGCGCGGGCTCGACGGTCCCGTGCCGGCCGACGTGCTCGGGGCGCTCGGGTCGCTCGCGGCATGACGGCCGGCCTGCCGCTCGCCGGCCGCGTGGGGGTCGTCACGGGCGCGTCGGCGGGAATCGGCGCCGCCACCGCGCAGGCGCTCGCGGCCGCGGGAATGGCCGTCGTGCTCGGCGCGCGCCGCGCAGACCGGCTCGCCGCGGTCTGCGCCGCCATCGAGGCAGCGGGCGGCCGCGCGCTCGCCGTGCCCACCGACGTGCGCGACGAGGCGCAGGTGGACCGCCTCGTCGACGCCGCCGCGGCGCGCTTCGGCCGGCTCGACGCGCTCGTGAACAACGCGGCCGTGGGTGTCCTCGGCACGGTGGCGGAGGCCGACGCCGCACAGTGGCGGACGACGCTCGAGACGAACGTGCTCGGCGTCGTCTTCGCCACGCGGGCCGCGCTGCGGCACATGCTGCCCCGCGGCGCGGGGGACATCGTCACGATGACCTCGGCCTCGATGCACGGCGGCTGGCCGTACCTGAGCGCCTACGCCGCGTCCAAGGCGGCCGTCGCCGCGCTCGCCCGCAGCCTCCGCGCCGAGGTCGCAAGCCGCGGCGTGCGCGTCATGACGATCGAGATCCATCAGGTCGCGAGCGAGTTCGGCACGCACCTCGATCCGGCGCTGCTGCCGCGCGCGCTCGCCGCGTGGAGGGCCTTGGGCCTCCTCGACCCCGCCGGGGCGGTGCTCGCCCCGGCGGACGTCGCCCGCGCCGTGGTCTTCCAGCTCGCGCAACCCGATCCGGTGAGCGTGCACGACCTCGCGATTCGCCCCCGGACGACCGCCTGACCGCAGGCCTACCCGGCGAGCCGCACGCCCTTGGCCGCGAGCAGCTCGCGGCAGCGCGTGAGCCAGCGAAGCTGCGCCTCGGCCTGGCTCACCGCCGCCTCGTGGGCGAGTCGGCGCGTGAGCGGGGTGTCCGCCTGCGCGGGCTCCTCGTGTACGAGCGCGAGATAGCGGCGGTACTCGACCTCCTGGCGCTCGAGCTGCGCGAGCAGCGCCTCGGCGCCTTCGCGCTCGGCCGCGAGGAAGCGCACGAAGATCTCGCCGCGTAGCGGCGGCGGCCAGCCCGGGCGCCGTGCGAGCCAGGTGGTGAGCGCGCGCTCGCCCCGGCTCGTCAGGCGAAAGAGCCGCCGCAGCCGCGTGCCCCGCGTCTCGTCGCGCCGGGCGGCGAGCCCGCGTCGCTCGAGCTCGTGGAGCAGCTGATAGACCTGCCCGATGTTCGGCTGCCAGAACGGCCCGAGTCGCCGGTTGAATCGCTTGAGCAGCTCGTAGCCGTGCGCCTCACCCTCAGCCAACAACGCCAGCAGCGCATACCTGAGGTGCATGCCACATCCCCCCGTAGCCGGCGCCCGGGTGGTGCGAGGAACGTGCCAGGTTCGCGCGCCCGGCGCGCGCACCGCCGGACGGGGGACGGTGTGGCCGGGACCTGACAGCCTGCGCCGACAGCGCCGCACGCGGCGGGGGCATGCCGAGAACCGTGCCTGACACGTCACGCGTGCCGCCGCGGCGACATGACATCGGGGTTCCCGCCCGATAGCATGGCGAGGTGCGTCTCGGCGCCCTCGACGTCGGCTCGAACTCCATCCATCTCGTGATCGCCGACGTGCACCCCGACGGCCGACTGCAGGTGGTCGACCGGGTGAAGGAGATGGTGCGGCTCGGGCGGCGCACGTTCACGACGGGTCGCCTCGCGCCCGAGACGATGGACCTCGCGGTGCGCACGGTGAAAACGTTCGGGCGGCTCGTCCGCGCCCGCCGGGTCGAGCGCCTGCGCGCCGTCGCGACCAGCGCGGTGCGCGAGGCGCGCAACGGCCCGAGCTTCGTACGCCGGCTAAAGCGCGAGACGGGCATGCCCGTGCGCGTGATCTCCGGCGCGGAGGAAGCGCGGCTCATCTTCCTCGCCGCCCGCCACGCGCTCGGGCTCGACGGGGGCCCGCACCTCCTCGTCGACGTGGGCGGCGGGAGCGTCGAGCTCGTCCTGGTGCAGGACGGGCAGCCGCGGTGGATGCGGAGCCTCCCGCTCGGCGTGGCGCGGCTGAGCGAGCGCTTTCTCGCCGACGACCCGCCGAGCGCGGGCCAGGTCCGCCAGCTCGAGCGCCACCTCGACCAGGCGCTTGGCACGCTGCTCGACCGCGTGCGCCACGCGGGCGTGGTGCGGGCCGTCGGCACGTCGGGCACCGTGAACACGCTCGTCGCGATGGCGCGGGCGGCGCGCGGCGAGGAGGGCACGCGCCTCCACGGCGCCCGGGCCACCGCCGCCGAGATCCTGCGCCTGCGCCGGCGCGTGCTCGCCGTGGGCCCGGTCGAACGCGGCGAGCTGCCCGGCATGGATCCCAAGCGCTCCGACCTGATGCCGGCGGCGGCCGTGCTCGTGGGCTTCATCCTCGAGCGCGGAGGCATCGACACCATCACCGCGTGCACCTGGGCGCTGCGCGAGGGCGTGCTGCTCGATCTCGCCCGGCACGGACGCGGCCGCGCGGCCACGGCGGCGGAGGTGCGCCGGCGCTCCGTCGAGGCGCTCGCGGGCGAGGGGGCGGCGCACGGCCGCCAGGTGGCGCGGCTCGCCCTTGCGCTCTTCGACGCGCTCGCGGGCGACCTCGGCCTGCCGGCGGCGACCCGCGAGCTGCTCGAGTACGCGGCGCTCCTGCACGACGTCGGGCACCGCATCGACCGCGACCGCCACCATCGGCACTCCGCCTACCTCATCCGCAATGCCGAGCTGCTCGGCTTCGAGCCGCTCGAGATCGAGACGATCGCGCAGGTGGCGCGCGGCCACCGCAAGCAGATCCCGCGGCCGTCGGACCCCGAGCTGCGCGCGCTGCCGCCGCGCGCCCGTCGGCACGTGCGCGCGCTCGCGGCGCTGCTGCGCGTGGCCGACGCCCTGGACCGCACCCATTTCGGTGTGGTTAGAGGAGTGCGAGCGACCCGCCAGGGCGGACGCCTCGTGCTCTGGGTCGACCCGGGCGGGGAGAACGCGGAACTCGAGCTATGGGCCGCCGAACGACGCGTGGAGCTGCTGTCGCGGCTGCTGGGCTGCCCGGTGCGGCTTCGGCTCGAGCGCGCGCACCTGCGGGCCGCGCTGCCCGCGCGCGCCGGCCGATGAACCCGTCGCTGCGCAGCCTGCTCACCGAGCCCCATCCCTACCCGGGGCGGCTCATCACCGTCGAGGGCATCGACGGCTCGGGCAAGTCGACGCAGCTCCTGCTGCTCGAGCGCTGGCTCGTCGCCCGCGGCTACCGCGTGCACTTCACCGAGTGGAACTCCTCGCCGCTCGTGCGCCGCTCCATGAAGCGCGGCAAGAAGAAGGACCTGCTCACCCCGACGACGTTCAGCCTGCTGCACGCCGTCGACTTCGCCGATCGGCTCACCTACCAGATCCTCCCGCCGCTCAAGGCGGGGATGATCGTGCTCGCCGACCGCTACGTCTACACCGCGCTCGGACGCGACGTGGCCCGCGGCGTCCATCCCGAATGGGTGCGCGCGGTCTACAGCTTCGCGCCGCGCCCGGACCTGGCGCTCTACTTCCGCGTCCCGATCGAGGTGTCGCTCGAGCGGCTGCTCGCCGGGCGGGCGAAGCTCAAGTACCACGAGGCGGGGATGGACGTGGGGCTCTCGCCCGATCCGGTCGAGAGCTTCCGGCTCTTTCAGAGCCGCGTGCTCGCCATCTACGACGAGCTCACGGCCGAGTTCGGGCTGCCGGTGATCGATGCGACCGCGGAGATCTCCGTGCAGCAGAAGCTCGTGCGGCGCATGGTGGCCGAGGTGCTGCGCGGCTACGCGGGTCCGCGCTACGACGGCCCCGTGGCCGCCAGGCACAACGGCAGGGAGGGCAATGGCGGTCGGCGGTAGGCGCGGCAAGAGCTGGTACGGTCACGGGCTCCCCTACAAGCGGATCGGCGCGCTGCCCGGGCATCTCATCGTCATCGAGGGCACCGACGGCGTCGGCCGTTCGACGCAGATCGAGCTGCTCCGCCCCTGGCTCGAGGTCGAGGGGTACGCGGTGAGCAACACGGGCTGGACGCGCTCGCCGCTGCTCTCCGACACGATCAACGAGGCGAAGGCCGGGCACGAGCTCACGGTGACGACCTTCAGCCTCCTCTACGCGGCCGACTTCGCCGATCGGCTCGAGCACCAGATCATCCCGGCGCTCAAGGCCGGCTTCATCGTGATCGCCGACCGCTACATGTACACGGCCTTCGCCCGCAACGTGGTGATGGGGGCGGACCCCGCCTGGACGCGCGCGCTCTTCGGCATGGCGCTCGTTCCCGACCTGGTGTTCTACCTGCGCATCGACGTCGAGCACCTCGTGCCGCGGGTGCTCGAGGGCAAGGGCATGGACTACTGGGAGTCCGGCATGCACCTCGCGCTCGGCAGCGACATCTTCGACTCCTTCGAGCGCTACCAGCGCCGGCTCATCGCCGAGTACGATGCGCTCGCGCGCGAGTTTGGCTTCGTCGAGATCGACGCCAGGCGGCCGGTCGACGAGATCCAGGACGAGCTGCGCCGGCACCTCGCCGCCTACCTCGAACGGCGGCGCCGGCCGGCGGCCCAGCCGCTCGCCGGCGCGGGGGCCGTCCGCGCGCGCCGGGGACGCTGAGCGGTGGCGCAGCCGTCCGTCGGCATCGTGCTCGCGCCGGACGATCCGGCCGAGGCCGCCGCGCGCGCGGTGGTGCGCTTTCACCTGCGCACCTTCGCCCGGGAAGCGGTCGGCGCGCGCGCCGGGGCGGTCGAGCCGGTGCACCAGCTCCGCGTGGCCACGCGGCGGCTGCGGGCGGCGCTCGAGCTCTTCGCCCCGATCCTCCCGGCGCGCTTTGCCGCCGAAGCGCGTGCCGATCTCGCCGCGCTCGGGCGGGCGATCGGTGCGGTGCGCGACCTCGACGTGCTCGCGCTCGCGGTCGCCGCGCGGGGGCGTCGGCTTGCGCCGGAGCTGCGCGCCGGGCTCGGCCCCCTCGAGCAGGCGCTCGCGGCCCGCCGGGCGGCCGCCCACGACGCGATGCTCGAAGCGCTCGATTCCGCGCGCGGCCGCGCCGTCGTCGCCGCCCTCACGACATTTGCTCGCGGGGCGCCCGCCGCGCGCGGCGTCGCCCTCGGGGCGCTCGCGCCCGAGCTGGTGCAGCCGCTCGTGCGTGCGCTCGTGCGCGCGGGGCGCCGCATCGACGACCGGTCGCCGCCCGAAGCCGTGCACCGCGTGCGCGTGCGCGCCAAGCGCCTGCGGTACGCCCTCGAGACGCTGCGCGGCCTCGGCGGGCGGCGGCTCGCCCGGGTGCTGCGCCGCCTCGAGCGCCTGCAGGAGCTGCTCGGCGAGTATCAGGATGCGGTCACGCAGGCCGCGTGGCTCCGGCGCTGGAGCGAGGAGGCGGACGTGCCGCGGCTCACGCTGCTCGCCACGGGCGCGCTCATCGACCGGCTCGCCCGCCGCGCGCGCCGCCGCCGCGCGCGCTTCGCCCGCGCCTGGCGACGGCTCGACCGCCCGCGGCTCGCGCGCGTGCTTCCCCGCGTCAAGCCCGCGCGCGCGACGCTGCGCCTCGTCGGGAGGTCGGCGTGACCGTCTACCTCGTCCGGCACGGCATCGCGGAGGATGCGCCCCCCGGCGGCGACGACCGCGCCCGGCGCCTCACTGCGCGCGGCAAGGCCAAGATGCGCGAGGCCGCGGCGGGGCTCGCCGCGCTCGGCGTCGAGCCCGACGTGATCCTCACGAGCCCGCTGCCGCGGGCGGCCGAGACCGCAGCGATCGTCGCCAAGGCGCTCGGCGGCCGCCTGGAGCCCGAGCCTCTCGATGCGCTCGCAACCGGCGTGACGGCGCCGGAGGTGCTGCGGGCGCTGCGGCCGTTTGCGCGCCATGCGAGCGTGATGCTCGTGGGTCACGAGCCGACGCTGAGCGCGCTCGCGGCGCTGCTCCTCACCGGCTCGACCGAAGGGGCGGCCTTCGCGCTCCGCAAGGGGGGCGTGATCGCGCTCGAGGTCGAGCAGCTCTTGCCGCCCCGCGGGGCGATGCTCGTCTGGATGCTCACGCCGCGCCAGCTCCGCAGGCTCGCCTCCTGAGCATGGACCGCGCCACGATGCTCGCGCTCATGGACCGGAACATGGCCGAGATGTACCGCGAGATGACGCGGGCGACGCCCGGCGGCTGGATCGTCGAGCGCACGGGGCTCGTCCTCCTGGGCTCACCGGGCGGCTCGGTCACGACGAACATGGCGATCGTCACCGGCGCCGTGTCGGCCGACGTGGTGCGCGCCGAGACCGACCGCTGGTTTCGCAGCCCCGGGCTTCCGTTCAGCGTCTGGACGCGGGCGCACGCCGATGGCGCGCTCGAGGCAGCGCTGCGCGCCGCGGGCTTCTTCCAGGTGACGGAGACGCCCGGCATGGTCTTCGTGCCCGGCGCGGGCCGCCGCGGCGCGCTGCCCGCTGATACGGTGATCCGCCCGGTGGACGACGACGCCGGTCGCGAGGCGTTCGGGGAGATCATGGCGGAGGCCTACGCCGTCTACGGCACGCCGCCGGAGTCGACGCGCGAGAAGTTCGTGCGGCTCGAGAGCGTCGTCGGCCCCACCACGCAGGCCTACCTGGCCGTCCACCGCGGCGAGCCCGTGGCCGGGGCGATCCTCTACCTCTCCCACGGCATCGGCGGCATCGGCTGGGTGGGGACGCGCCCCCGGGCCTTCGGCCGCGGATTCGGCACGGCGGTCACCTGGGAGGTGATCGAGCAGGGGCTCGCGCGCGGCGTGCCCTTCCTGAACCTGCAGGCCTCGCCGATGGGCGCGCCGGTCTATCGGCGCATGGGCTTTACCACGCCGACGCAGTACCACGTGTTCGTGGCGACGGACTGACCGGGGCCCGCGGTCGAGGGGCGCCGCTGCCGAGTTGACCTGACCGCCCGCGGCGGTCTCAAGTGCGCGGATGGTCGTGTCCGCCGCGCGGCGCGGGAGGGTGGGCTCGCAACCGGCCGTCTTCCACGGCTGGTGGATCGTGCTGGTGGCGTTTCTCTGCTTCGCCGTCAACACGGGCCTCATCTTCTACGCCTGGAGCATCTTCCTCGTGCCGCTCGCCACGGCCTTCGGCGGCCACGCGCGGGTGGCGGGCGCGTACTCGACCATGCAGGCGGTCTCGGCGCTCGCCGGGCTCTGGGTCGGGCGCGTGGTCGACCGGCGCGGCGCGCGGCCGGTGGAGATCGCGGGGACGCTGCTCTTGGTGGCGGGCTTCCTCGGCATGTCGCAGGTGCGCACGCTGCCGCAGCTCTACTGCTGCATGGCGGGCCCGATCGCGCTCGGCTCGACGTGCATCGCGGGTCTCCCGAACAACGCCGCGGTCGCGCGCTGGTTCGTGCGCAAGCGCGGCCGAGCGCTCGGCATCTCGACCGCCGGGATCTCGGCCGGTGGAATCGTCTTTGCGCCGCTCGCGCAGTTCCTCACGGTCCGCGTCGGGTGGCGGGCCGCCTACGCGCTGCTGGGTGGGCTCGTGGCCGTGCTGCTCCTTCCGCCGATCCTCCTCTTCATGCGCCGCGACCCGGCCGACCTTGGGCTGCTGCCCGACGGCGAGAGGCCGGGCGGAAGCGCGGGCGATGCGGCGGCCCGCGCGGCGCTCGCGCGCGAGATCGAGCGCTCCGTCCACCCTGCGGCGGCGATGCGGCAGGCGAATTTCTGGCTGATCGCCGCGGCCTTCGCGCTCACCATGGCCGGGCTCTCGAGCGTGCTCCTCTATCAGGTGCCGCTGCTGATCGACCGTGGCATGCCGCCCGAGCGTGCCTCCCTCGTGCTCAGCGCGACGGCAGCCATGGGAGTGGTTGGCAAGCTCGGCTTCGGGGCGCTCCTCGACCGCTTCGATCAGCGGCGGGTGGCGGCCGTGTGCTTCTGCCTCCAGGCCGTGGGCGTGCTGCTGCTCTGGCAGGCCCGCAGCCTCGGCGCGCTCGCCTGCTACGTCGTGCTCTATGGCTACGCGATGGGCGGCAACGCGACGCTGCTCGCGAGCCTCGTCGGCGAGGCGTTCGGCCGGCTCCACTACGGGGCGATCAGCGGCCGGCTCACGCCGTTCGTGGTCGTGGCGCAGGGGCTGGCGGTGCCGGCAACCGGCTGGCTGCGCGACCGCACCGGGAGCTATGGACCGGCGCTCGCGCTCGACGTGGCGGCGGCGCTCCTCGCCGCGGCGGTCGTGCTCCGGATGCAGCTTCCGCCGCGGCGCATCTTGCACGAGCCGGCGCCTTCGCATACGTAGCCGGGCGCGTGCAGGGGCTCGTCATCCGCTGGCTCGTGAGCGCGCTCGCGCTCTGGCTCACGAGCCTCGTCGTCAAGGGCATCGAGGTGCACGGCGTGGGGGCGCTCTTCTTCGCGGCGGCGACGATCGGCATCCTCAACGCGATCGTGCGCCCCGTCATCCTGCTGCTCACGCTGCCGCTCAACGTGCTCACGCTCGGGCTCTTCACGCTCGTCGTCAACGCGGCGATGATCAAGCTCGCCGCCGACGTGGTGCGCGGCTTCGAGGTGCGCTCGTTCTGGTCGGCGCTCGGCGGCTGGCTCCTGCTGTCGCTGTTTACCTTCTGCATCAACCTGCTCATCGGCGAGAACGGCCGCATCGAGGTGGTGCGCATCCGCCAGATCGTCCGCTACTGATGCGCTACGCCTACACGCCCGCGCAGCTCGCCTGGCGCGACGAGGTCCGCGCGTTCGTCCGCCGTCACGTCACCGAGGCGCTGCGCGCCGAGATGCGTGCCGCCGGCAACGAGGGCGACGGGCCGCTCGCGCGCGAATTTCACCGCCGGCTCTTCGAGAAGGGCTGGTGGGGCGTGGGCTGGCCGAAGGAGCTCGGCGGCCTCGGCAAGTCGGCGGTCGAGCAGTACATCTTCATCGAGGAGATGGAAGCCGCGGGGGCGCCGGGGATGCGCCTCACCGTGACCTCGGTGGCGCCGACCATCCTGCGCGTCGGCACCGAGGCGCAGAAGCGGAAGTGGATCCCGCCCATCCTGCGCGGCGAATACGAGTTCGCGGTGGCGTACTCCGAGCCCGGAGCGGGCACGGACCTCGCCGCGCTCACCACCCGCGCCGTGCTCGACGGCGACGAATGGGTGATCAACGGCCAGAAGATGTGGAACACGGGCGCGCACACCGCCACCCACAACTGGGTCGCCGTGCGCACCGAGCCCGAGGCGCGCAAGCACCAGGGCATCTCGATGATCATCGTGCCGATGGACCGCCCGGGCATCACGGTACAGCCCATCTGGACCATGTCGAACATCCGCACCAACGCCGTGTTCTTCGACGACGTGCGGGTGCCCGCCGATCACCTGATCGGCGAGCGCGGCATGGGCTTCTACTACGCGATGATGGCGCTCGACTTCGAGCGCATTCAGCTCGGCTCGGTGGGGCTCCTGCGGCGGCTGCTCGAGGAGCTCAAGGTCTTCGTGCGCCGGGCGCGGCGCGACGGGCGGCCGCTCGGCGCGGTGCCCTGGGTGCGCCGGGCGCTCGCCGAGCTCGAGATGCGCGTCGAGGTGGGGCGCCAGCTCGGCCTGCTCAACGCCTGGCTCATCGACCAGGGGCAGGTGCCGACGAAGGAAGGGTCGATGGCGAAGGTCTACGTGACCGAGCTCAACGCGCACTTCGCGAGCGTCGGCCTCGACATCCTCGGCGCCGCGGGCGCGCTCGCGCCCACCGACCCGGCCGCCCCGCTGCACGGGCGGCTGCAGTGGCTCTACACGATCGCCCCGATGCAGCGCTTCGGGGGCGGGACGAACGAGATCCAGCGCATCATCATCTCCGATCGCGGCCTCGGGCTGCCGCGGAAATAGGCGCCGATGGACCTGGGCCTCACCCCCGAGCAGCAGACCGTGCAGCAGGAAGCGCGGCGGTTTCTCGCAGCCGAGATCACGCGCGAGCGGCGGCTCGAATGGGACCGCTCGCCCACCGGCTACGATCCGGCGTTCTGGCGCGCGGTCTCGGAGCTCGGCTGGCTCGGCTACGGGCTTCCGGCGGCGCACGGCGGCCAGGGGGCCTCGCTCCTCGACGTGGGGCTGCTGGTCGAGGAGTGGGGGCGTGCGGCGGCGCCCTTCGGGCTCTTCGCGGCGCTCTCGGGCGGCCTCGCGCTGGCGGCCCTCGGTACGCCGGCGCAGCGGCGCGCGTGGCTTCCGGCGGTCGCGCGCGGCGAGAAGATCGTCACGCTCGCGGTGAGCGAGGCCGAGGTGGAGGCCGAGCCGGCGGCGCTGCGCACGGCGCTCACCCGCCGCGGGGGGCGGCTCCGCCTCGACGGCGAGAAGCGCTTCGTGCTTCACGGCGCGCACGCGCAGGCCTTCCTGGTCGCGGCGCGCGACGGGCGGGGCACGTCGGTCGTGGTCGTGCCGGCGGAGGCGGCGGGCGTGCGGGTGACGCCGGTCGAGACCTTCGCCAAGGATCGCGAGGCGACCGTGCGCTTTGCGGGCGTCGTGCTGCCGGCGAGCGCGGTGTGCGGCCGCGCGGGTGCGGCCTGGCCGCGGCTCGAACAGCTCCGCCGCCAGCTCGCGGCGCTGCTGTGCGCCGAGCTCATCGGCGGCGCGGAGGCGGTGCTCGAGATGACGGTGGCCCACGTGAGCGAGCGCGAGCAGTTCGGCGCCAAGCTCGGCACCTTCCAGGCGGTCAAGCAGATGGTGGCGAACATGGCGATCGACCTCGAAGGTGCGCGCCATGTCACCCGTCAGGCGCTCTGGCGACTCGCCGCGCGGCTGCCCGCCGAGCGCGAGGTGGCGATCGCCAAGGCGTGGACGACGCGCGCCTACCGCGACATCACGCTCACGGCACACCAGCTCCACGGCGGCGCGGGCTACGTGGTCGAGCATCCGCTGCACCGCTACACGCTGCGCGCCAAGCACGCCGAGCTGCTCTTCGGCGGCACCGAGGCGTGGCTCGAGGACCTGGCGGATCGGCTGAAGCTCGCGCGGGGGTGAGCCAGGATGTCACGCGAGCCGCGCGCGCTCGCCCATTGTGACCGGTAGCCACATTGACGTATGATGTGGCCACTTTAGCGGAGGCGGCAGGGCCATGGCGAAGGCGCAGATCGGTGTGCGGGAGCTCAAGGACAAATTGAGCGCCGTGCTGGCGCGCGTGCAACGTGGAGAAGCGATCACGGTGACCGATCGGTATCGACCGGTCGCGGTCATCGTTCCTGCCCGGGCCGCGGAGGAGACCGACGCGGTCGTCCGCACGTTGGTGAAAAGCGGCCGGCTCGCGTGGTCTGGCGGCAAGCCCGCCGGCCTCGCGCACGCACCGCGGGTCCGCGGTCGGTCCGTTTCGGACGCCGTGATGGAGGACCGCCGCTGATCCTCTACCTCGATACGAGTGCGCTGGTGACGCTCTACGTGCGCGAGGCGAGGACGGCGGAGACACGGAGCCGGCTCGAGGCGGCGTCCCTGGTTGCTACCTCCAGGGTCGCGTATCCCGAAGCACGGGCCGCGTTCGCGCGCCGCCAGCGCGAAGCGGGCATCACGCGAGCCGCCCTGGCTCGTGCTGTCGCCGCGCTCGATCGCGACCTCGGACGCTTCGTGGTGGTCGAGCTTTCCGCGAAGATCGCCAAGCGGGCCGGGGATCTCGCCGAGACCCGCGCGCTGCGGGGGTTCGACGCCATCCATCTCGCCAGCGCATTGGAGTTGAGCGAACTCACGGGCGTGGTGCCGAGCTTCTGCTGCTTCGATGACCGCCTCCGGCAGGCGGCGTCTGCAGAGGGCCTGCCCATCTGATTGCCTCCGTCACGGTCTTCTTCGGTCGCGACGAGGAGCCGCGCGACGGTGGCGGTAGTCATAGCGGCGGGGAGCGTGGCTCCGCCGGCGAGCCCGCGCGCTCGGGGCAGCACGCCGACCGCGAGCGCGTCGCCCCGCGCTGGCATCGCCGCCCCGGCTTCGAGTACACCATCGCCCATGCGCTTCGGCATTCACGCCGGCCCCCAGGACTGCTCGATCGACGAGCTGCGCCGCCTCTGGCGCTTTGCCGACGAGCGAGGCTTCCACTGGTGCTCGGTCTGGGACCACCTCTATTCGGTCTCCGAGCCCACCAACCCGGCGAAGCCTGCCTTCGAGGCGGTGGCCACGATGGCCGCGCTCGCCTGCGAGACCCGCCGCGTGCGGGTGGGCTGCCTCGTCTTCGCGCTGCCGTACCGCCCGCTCGGCGTGCTCCTCAAGGCCGCGACCACGATCGACCACCTGAGCGGCGGGCGCTGCGAGCTCGGGCTCGGGATCGGCTGGAACGCGGTCGAGTTCCAGGCCTTCGGGCTCCCGCTGCTCCCGATCCCCGACCGCCTCGACCAGCTCGAGGAGAGCGCGGCGGTGCTGCGACGGCTCTTCGACGGCGAGCGGGTGACGCTCCACGGCAAGCAGGTCCGCCTCGACGACGCGCTCTGCGATCCGCGGCCCCTGCAGCCGCGGCTGCGGCTCTGGATCGGCGGGCAGGGCGAGAAGCGTCTGCTCCGCATCGTCGCGCGGCACGCCGACGGCTGGAACGTCGCCTTCGTCTCGCCCGAGGTCTACGCCGCGCGCAACGCGACCCTCGACCGCTGGTGCGAGCGGGAGGGGCGCGACCCGCGCGCGGTCATCCGCTCGGTGAACGTCGGGCTCGCGCTCGGTGCTGATCCGGGGGCCGCGCGGCGGCAGGAGGAGAACCTGCGGCTCATGTTCGGCGGGCTCGTCGACTTCGTCCGCCCCGGCATCATGGTGGGCACCCCGCAGCAGGTGATCGACCGCATCGGCGAGTACGGACGCGCGGGCGCCGAGTGGATCATCCTCGCGCTGCGGGCGCCGTTCGACTTCGACGGGCTCGAGCTGTTCGTGCGCGAGGTGATGCCCGCGTTCGCCTGAAGCGTTACTGCAGGGGCGACCACGGCGCGCAGCGGAGCAGCTTCGACTCCCAGCGGTCGCGGTACCTGAGCCCCGCCTCCATCCACCCGCCGCGCTGCGCGCCCTGCTCGCCCTGGCGGAGCAGCGCGGCAAAGCGCGGCCAGTCGTCGAGGCGCTGCAGCAGCACGACCTCGTGGTGGCGGCCCGTGCCGGGCGCGACGACGAGGCAGCCGACGACCGTGAGCATGCGGCTCGCCTGGGTCTGCGGGTAGTAGATCGCGCCGAGCGCCGCGACGTACTCCTCGAGCTTGCCGGGGTAGGGCCAGCCCGTGTCGTGGAGGTAGATCGCCGGCGGGCCGCCGGCGGGGGCGGGCGGGGCGGCGAGGTCGATCGCCTGGAGCGGCGACCAAGGTGCCGGCAGCATGATCTTCGCCGTCACCTCGCGCCGCAGTGTCCACGCGAGCCGGTCCCACTCGCGCCACCGGGGCTCGCCGCGCCGCGCGACGAGCCGCCCCCACGCCGCCCAGTCGCGCACGGCGGTGAGCGTGATCGCCTGGTAGCTCGCGCTCGTGCCGTGGGCGATCTCCCAGTACCAGCAGAGCCGTGCGTCGCCGTCCGCCTCGACGAGCGGCTGCCACACCGTGCGCACCGCCTCCGCGAACGCCTCGAGCTTGCCGCCCACCACGTCGTGGGTCTCGTGCACGTAGAGCATGTCAGCGAAACCTCGGCATCACGCGCGTCGCGAACAGCTCGATCGAGCGCAGCACCTTCGCGTGCGGGATGCGGTCGGCCTGCATGAGGCAGATGAGATGGTCGAGGCCCGCCGCGCGGTAGCGCTCGACCTTGCGGATCACGTGGTCGACGTCGCCCACGATCACCATGTCCTCCGCGTCGAGGTCCTCGAAGGTGCACTCGTTCTTCATCATCTTGACGATGATCGGGTACTCGCGCGCGATGAGATCGCGGTACGGCGTGCTGCGGATCTCCTCGGCCGCATGTGCGCGCTCCATGCCGCGGCCGCCCGGGTCGGTGAAGCCGCCGAGCACGCGGAAGGCGTAGAGCAGGTAGTTGATAGCCGCCTCGGCGCCGCCGTTGGCGATCGCCTCGGCCTGCGTGTCGGCCACGTGGACGATGGTGAATGCGCCGACGCGGTCGTTGACGACCTTGCCGACCGGCTTCGCGTGCGCGAGCGCGGCGCGATAGGCGCGCACGCGCTCGGCGAGCTGCGGGACGCTCACGAAGATCGTGAGCCCGAGGATGCCGATGCCGTTGCGGCCGGCGATCTCCCACGACTGCGGGCTCGTCGCCGCCATCCAGATGGGCGGGTGGGGTTTCTGCAGCGGCTTCGGCACGATGCTGCGCGGGGGAATGCGCACGAACCGCCCGTCGTGCGCAAACGGGTCCTCCGTCCACATCCGCGGGATCAGCTCGAGCGACTCCTGCCACATCTCGCGCGACTGCTCGGTGTCGATCTCGAAGCCCGCCTGCTCGTACTGGCTCGAGCGGCCGGTGCCGAACTCGACCCGCCCGTCGGACAGCAAGTCGAGCGCCGCCACGCGCTCGGCGACCCGGATCGGGTGGTTGAACTTCGCGGGCAGGAGCACCACGCCGTGGCCGATGCGGATGCGCGTCGTGCGCTGGGCCACGGCGGCGAGAAAGACCTCGGGCGCGGAGCAGTGCGCGAACTCGGTCAGGAAGTGGTGCTCGACGGCCCAGACCGTGTCGAACCCGAGGCGGTCGGCGAGCGCGATCTGCTCGAGGGCCTCGTGATAGCAGCGGTGCTCGCTGCGCTCGTCCCAGGGCTTCGGCATCTGCAGCTCGTAGAGCAGGTCGAACTTCATCGCGGCCCTCCGTCCCCGCTCTATGCTGTACTCGGCTCGGTCGAGGCAATAGATTGCGGGCGCGATGGCCGAGTACGCGATGCCGCGCTGCGACGAGCCCTTCGACTTCCGCCGCCAGGCGGCGACCTACGCGTGCTTTCGCCCCGACTACGCACCGGCGCTCTACGAGGCGATCGCGGCGCGCACCGGCCCCGGGGCGGGCCGCCTCGCCCTCGACCTCGGCTGCGGCCCGGGCCTCGTCGCCGGCGCGCTCGCGCGCCGCGGCTGGCGGGTGGTGGGCGCGGACTTCTCGGCGCCGATGCTCGCCGAGGCGCGGCGCACGGGCACGGGCGCGGGCTGGGTGCAGGCGCGGGCCGAGGCGCTGCCGCTGCGGGCGGGCGCCGTCGCGCTCGTCACCTGCGGGACGGCTTTCCACTGGTTCGCGCCCGCCCCGACGCTCGCCGAGATGGCCCGCGTCCTCGCCCCCGGCGGCTGGGCCGCGATCTTCTGGCAGTTCCCGGCGCCGGGCGATCCGTCGATGACGCTGCTGCGCGAGGTGTTCGACGACCTCGGCATCGCCGCCCCCGATGTGCTCTTCGCCCCGCCGGCGCCGCTGCCGCCCTTCGCGGGCTCGGCGTTCGTCGCCGAGCCGCCGCTTCTCTTCGCGGCCGAGCACGCGTTTACGCCCGAGGCGCTCGTGGGCTGGGTGGGGACGCTCGAGTGGGTGCGGCGGGCGGCGGGTTCGCGGCACGGCGAGGTGCTCGATGCGCTGCGCGCGGTGCTCGCCGCCCGCGGCGTTCAGGGCGTCGTCCAGCAGACGCACCAGCACCTCTTCCTCGCCCGCCGCGGGGCGGGGGCCTGAGGGCCGGCGAAGCACGGCGCCGGCGCCACCGACGCCTCACTGCAGCAGCTCGTACGGCCCGCCCCGCTCGAGCGCGCGCTGGTATGCCGGCCGCGCGTGGATCCGGTCGAGGAACGCCATCAGTCGCGGCCGGCTCGCGTCGAGACCGCCGCGCGCCGCGGCCGCCTCCAGCGGGAAGCTCATCTGGATGTCGGCGGCCGTGAAGTCGCTGCCCGCGAACCACACGTGCTCTTCCAGTGCACGTTCCATGAAGTCGAGGTGGAGCGCGATCTGGGGCTCGATGAACGAGGTGCGGGCGCGCCGGGCGATCGCACGCGCAATCGGACGAACGACAACCGGCATCGGCGCCGTTTCGACTCGGCTGAACACGAGCTTGAGCAGCAGCGGCGGCATGGCCGAGCCTTCGGCGTAGTGGAGCCAGTAGGTGTAGCGCAGCCGTTCGGGCGTGCCCGCTGCCGGAACGAGTCGGCCCGCCCCGTAGCGGCCCGTGAGGTACTCGATGATGGCTCCGGACTCGGCGAGGGTGACGCCGTCGTCGGTGATGATGGGAGCCTTGCCGACGCTCGCCCACCATAGCACCAGACGAGGCCCGTTAGAGCCGGATGCGGATTCCCCGACGCCCGAGCGCGACCGAGAGCCAGCAGAGCGCCGTCGTGGTGGCGGCGATCGCAACCATCCCCGGCACGAAGGCGAGCCGCCGCCAGCCGGGGAACACGAGCCACGCGGGATAGTAGACGAGGAGGTACTGCAGCACCCACGCCGAAAGCGCGAACTGGCCGGTGGCGACGAGCGGGCGCGGCAGCCGGCCGGTGCGCGCCTCGAGCGCGGCGGCCGCGGCGACGCCGGCGGCCGAGACCGCCGTCGTCAGGGCCACGAAGCTGCTCGTCCCGAGCAGCTTGTTGAACGGGATGCCCGCTGCATACAGGGCCACGGCGAGCGCGCCCGCCGCCGCGCTCACGAGCGTGCCGCGGCGCACGAGCGCGCGGCGCGGGTCGTTGCCGAGGGCGGCGCGCCCGACCAGCAGCCCGGCGAGCGTGAGCGGCACGAAGGCGAGGGCGGCATCGGGGCTCCCGTGCACCTCGCTGTTCCAGGCGCCCGAGTACGGACCGAGCAGCGCGATCGCCACCGCGGCGACGAGCTCGTCGGGCATATCGGCGAGCGCCGTGGCCGCGAGCCCGCCGAGGGCGAGGGTCTGGAGCACGCCCCAGCGCAGCCCGAAGCGCAGCGCGCCCACGCTGTCGAGGAGCATGCCGAGCAGCATGAGGAGCACGAAGCGGCGGGTGGCGTCGAGCCGGGCCTGCACGGGCGAGCGGCCCGCGGCGCCGCGATTGCGCAGGAAGAGGACCAGCGAGACCCCGACGAGGAACTGGAACGCGGGGGCCGGGAGATCGAAGAGGCGCAGCACGTCGCCCTGGTTGTGCGCGAGCGTGGCGGGGACACGGCGGAGGAAGACGTTCACGCAGTTGGCCGCGAGCATGGCGACGACGGCGAGCCCGCGGCAGGCGTCGATGCAGGCGAGGCGGGGCGGCCGCGCGGTGGTGTCCGGGTCAGAGGCCGTGTCGGTGGAGGAAGGGGCGCACGGCGGCGAGGAAGCCCGCGGGATTGTCGCCCATGACCGAGTGCCCGGCGCCCGGCACCTCGACGACCCGGCTCCCGGCGAGCGCGCGCCGGAAGCGCTCGGCACCGTCGCGGGTGAGAATCGCGCTCTCCGCCCCGCGCACGAGCAGCGTCGGGCAGCGGATACGCCCGACCGCCGCCCACAGCGCTTCCACGCCTTCGACCGCCGCTCCCATCGCCGGGTCGAACCGGTACGTCCAGCGCCCCTCGGGCGTCTCGCGCATGCCGTGGCGCAGCCGCGCACGGATGTTCTCGAGCGTGCGCCGCGGGTTGAACCGGTGCGCCAGCGCCACCGCCTCCTCGAAGGAGGCGAAGTCGCGCGTGGCGAGCTGGGCACGAATCGCCTCGGCGCCTGCCGGCGCCACCGTCGGCACGACGTCGACGACGACGAGCCCGCGGACGCGCTCGGGGTGCGCGGCGGCGAACGCGATCGCGTTGAGCCCGCCCAGGCTGAGAGCGACGAGCGTGGCTTCCGCCCAGCCCACGCGGTCGAGGAGGGCGGCGACGTCGCCCACGAAATCCGCGCGGCGGTAGCGGCCCGGCGGCGCCCATTCGGTCTCGCCGTGCCCGCGCTGGTCGAGGGCGATCACGTGGTGGTCGCGGGCGAGCTCCGGCGCCACCTCGTCCCAGGAGTGCGCGGTCTGTGCGCCGCCGTGGAGCAGGAGCAGCGGCGGACATCCGGCGGCGCCCCAGTCGAGCCAGTGGAACCGGAGCCCGCCGAGCACGGCCCACTCGTCGCGCGGCATCGTCATGGTCGGCTTCACGCCTAACCCGGGCGCACGCGTGTGTCCAGGCGCGCGGGCCGTTGAGCAAATTTGAACGGCGCGGTCTGGGAACGAGCGGGTACACGCCGGTGCGCCGGCACGGAACGGCGGTTCGTTCGCATCCCAAACCGCCGCTCGAGACAGCCGGCAGCACCGAGGCACGTCGGTTGCAGTAGACGCTGCGCAATGCCCGAGGGTGCGCGACCGCTGCATCTCCGCGCGGTGCCCCGTCGCCAGGACGAGGCGCCCGCTCCGGCGCCGGTGGAACCGACGCCGGCCGTGGCGCGCGCGGCAGCGGCGATCGAGCGCGCGCTCGACGCGCGGGCGGGTCTGGTCGTGCTCCTCGGCGAGGCAGGCAGCGGCAAGACGGTGCTGCTCGGCCGCCTGCGCGACGACCTCGCCGCCCGCGGCCGAACCGTGCTGCTCGCGCCTGTTCCGGACGACCCCGAGGCCGTGCTCGCCCAGGTGCTCGCCGCGCTCGGCGAGAAGGTCGAAGGCCAGGTGCGCACGCGGCGTCGGCGGCTGCGCGAGCTGCTCGCCGCCTGCGGGGGCGCGGTGATGCTCGTGGACGACGCCCACGCGCTCGGCGGTGCGACGCTCCTAAGCCTCGCGGCACTCGCGTCGGGCCGCGGGAGGAGCGCGCTCCAGCTCGTCCTCGCCGGCGAGCCCGAGCTTGCCGTGCGGCTGCGCGAGGTGCGGGCGGTTGCCGTCCGCATCGAGCCGCTTGCCGCGGCGGAGGTCAGGGCGTACGTCGCCCGGCGCTTCCCGCCCGCCGATGGCGCACCGACCGTGTTCACGCCCGGCGCCCTCGACCTGATCGCGCGCATGAGCGGGGGAGTGCCGCGCGCGATCGACGCGCTGTGCGCTGCGAGCCTCAGGGAGGCGTCGGCGCACGGAGACGGATGGGTGACGCCGGGCATCGTCCTCGGGGTCTGGCGAGCACGCAAATCGCAAGCGCAGCTGCCGCAAGCGACATCGCCGCCGCGCCGCCGCTGCCGCGGGGCGGTACTGCTCGTGTCGCTGGCCTTCGCGATCCTGCTCCTCGCCCTCGGTCGCACGCCCCGGCAGGCGCCGCCGCCGCGCGTGTCCCCGCGGCCCGCCCTGGTCGCGACCCCGCCGATGGCGTCGCTTTCGAGCGATCCCGTGAGCACTCCGCGCTCCGAGCCCCGACCCTTCCCGCGGGAGGTCGGCCCAGGGCAGTGGAGCGTCCAGGTCGCCGCCGTGCGCGATGCGGCGGCCGCGAGCCGCGCGCGCGAGACGCTCGCCCGCCGCGGCCTCGCGGCGGTGGTCGCGCCTGGCCTTGTTGGGGGCACGACGTGGCATCGGGTGCTCGTCGGCCGGTACGCGACGCGCGCCGATGCCGAGCGCGCGGCGGCGACGCTCGGTGCGGTGCCCTAGGAGCCTGTCCGAGTAATCGACGCAAGCGAGGCGGCGAAGGGGCGAGCGAGAGCGGCAAGCGCAGCGACGACCGAGGAGGCGTAGCTCGAGCTACGCCGCACGAGGGAGGAGCGAGCACGCCGCTCGCAGCCGTCCCTTCGCCGCCGTAGCCGGAGCATTACTCGGACAGGCTCCTAGTTCAGGCGGCTCGCGCCCCGCTCCGTCCCGGCAGGATCTCGTAGAGCGCTCCCAGCAGGTCGGTCGTGGTGACGATGCCCCGAAGCTCGCCCGCCGCATCGACCACGAGGACGCAGTCGGTGCGGTGGAACGCCACGATCGCCACCGCGTCGCGCAGCGGCAGGTCGGGCGGTGCGAGCAGCGGCGGCAGCATGACGGCGCCCACGGTCGACGCCTCGCCCGCGCCGCGCGCGACCGCGCGCAGGAGGAGCCGGTCGGTGACGACGCCAACCGGGCGCCCTCCGTCGGCGACGACCAGGTGGTGGTAGTCCTGCGCGGCGAGCAGGTCGAGCGCGTCGACGATGCGACAGTCGCGGCCGAGCGTGGTCACGGCAGTCGTCATGATGTCGGCAAGCGTGAGGCGAGGCCGGGTCGGCGGGGCGCTGGCCTGGCGGTCCGTCATGGGCGACGGAGGAAGCAGATGCCGTGCCAGTCGTGCGCGGGAGGGGGCGGGCCCTGCGCTTGCGCCTGCGCCGTCGCCGACGCTCCAACCGGACGACGCGGCGTGAACGGCGGCGTCGTCGATGCAACGCTCGCGCACGGCCGCGTTGCCGGCTGCGGGCGCGACTTGCTAAGCGGGCGATGATGGAGGGTGGTCCCACGGATGCCGTGCGGGCGGTTCGCGTGGCCGTCTCCCCGTACCTCTTTCGCGGCATGCTGCTCTCGATGGCCGTAGTCGCGGTGGCGCTGCATCGGGCGACCGGGAGCCGCGATCTCGCCTGGCGCTTCGCCAAGGCGCGGGCGCGCACGCTCGCGTGGATGCTCGGCGTGGACGTCGAGGTCCACGGCCGCGAGCACCTCGCCTCGGGCGGACCGTTCGTGTTCACCCCGAACCACCAGAGCCATCTCGACATCCTCGTGCTGCTCGGCTTCTTGCCCGGGCAGACGCGGTTTGCGGCCAAGCAGGAGCTCTGGCGGCATCCGGTGATGGCCGCCGTGCTCGACACGCTCGGCATGGTGCGGATCGATCGCGAGCATCCCGAGCGCGCGATCGAGGCCCTGCGGCGCGAGGCGCAGCGCGATCACTCGCTCGTGATCTTCCCCGAGGGCACCCGCAGCCGCGATGGGCGTCTCGGGGAGTTCAAGAAGGGCGCCTTCGTCACCGCGATCGAGCTCGGGCTGCCCGTCGTGCCGGTCGTCTGCCGCGGTACGCGTCGGCTCATGCCCCGGGGCAGCCGGCTTGCCGTGGCGCCCGGTAAAGTCGAAATCGTGATCGAGGCGCCGATCCCGACCACGGGCTTGAGCTATGCCGATCGGGTGGCGCTCGCAGCGCGCGCGCGCGAGGCCGTGCTGCGCCACCACACGGGCTGGTGAGGCGATGGTGGTGCGCCAGCGCCCGTTGCCACGCCGTCGCCGCCCGCGCTAGAAGGCCGCGATGCGAGCGCTGCGCTGCCGGGGCCCGGGCGACCTCGTCCTCGAGGAGGTCGAGCGGCCGCAGCCCGGGCCGGGCGAGGTCGTGGTGCGGGTGCGCCACTGCGGCATCTGCGGCTCCGACCTCCACTGGTACCACGGCCAGATGGTGGTGCCGGCCGTGTGCCCCGGGCACGAGATCGCCGGCGAGGTGGCGGACGTGGGTCCCGGGGTGAGCGGGCTTAGGGCCGGCGATCGCGTGGCGGTCGAGGGCATCGTGTCGTGCGGGACCTGCCGCTACTGCGCCGCCGGCACCTATCATCACTGTCCGACGATCGGCATCGTCGGCATGACCGTGCCCGGCGGGTTCGCCGACTACATCAAGATGCCCGCGCGCCACTGCTTCCCCACGCCGGCCGGCGTCGACTTCGCCACCGCGGCGCTCTCCGAGCCGCTCGGGGTCGCGGTGCACGGCGTGCGCATCGCCGGGCTCGGGATCGGGGAGCGCGTGCTCGTGCTCGGCGCGGGCACGATCGGGCTCATGGCGGTGGTGGCCGCGCGCGCGGGTGGGGCGGGCGAGATCGTGGTGACGGCCCGGCGGCCGCAGCAGCGCGCGGCGGCGCTCGCGCTCGGCGCCGACCGGGTGCTCGACCCCGACGACGCCCCCGCCCTGCAGGCGCTCGCGCAGGAGTCGCCGATCGACCTCGTGCTCGAGACCGTGGGCGGCGAGGCCGACACGCTCGAGACGGCCGTGATGGCATGCCGGCCGGGCGGGCGGGTGTGCGTGCTCGGCGTCTACACGAAGATGCCGCTGTTCCCGGCGCTCTTCGTGCTCGTGAAGGAGCTCGTGGTGCGCGGCTCGATGGTCTACAGCCGCAGCGGCGCGCGCGCGGACTTCGAGATCGTCGAGGATCTCCTCGCCCGCCGCGGCGCGGAGATCGGCCGCACCGTGATCACGCACCGCTTCCCGCTCGAGGCGATCGGCGAGGCCTTCCGCACGGCAGCCGACAAGACCACCGGGTCGATCAAGGTGACGATCGCCGTCTGATGGTTCCCCTCCTGCGCCTCACCCACGTCGGCATCTGCGTCTCCGACCTCGAGCGCTCGCTGCGCTTCTACCGCGACCTCCTCGGCTTCCGGCAGGAGCACGAGCTCGAGGTCGCGGGGGAGCCGAGCGACACGCTGCTCGGCCTCGAGGGGGTGGCGCTGCACGCCGTCTACCTGACGCGCGACGGCGTGCGCATCGAGCTCCTGCGCTTTGCGAGCCCGCCGCCGCCGCCGCGGCACGGGCGGGCGATGAACGAGCCCGGGCTCACGCATCTCTCCTTCCGCGTGGCCGACCTCGACGCCACGCTCGCCGCGCTGCGGGCCGCGGGCGAGCGGGTGCTCGACGAGACCTTGATCCGCATCCCCGCGGCCGGAGCCGCGGCGTGCATGGTGGTGGACCCCGACGGTCAGCGGATCGAGCTCGTGCAGGCGCCGGGCGATCCGGCGGCGCCGCCCGGCGCCGGCTAGGAGCCTGTCCGAGTAATGCTCCGGCTACGGCGGCGAAGGGACGGCTGCGAGCGGCGTGCTCGCTCCTCCCTCGTGCGGCGTAGCTCGAGCTACGCCTCCTCGGTCGTCGCTGCGCTTGCCGCTCTCGCTCGCCCCTTCGCCGCCTCGCTTGCGTCGATTACTCGGACAGGCTCCTAGGCGGCGGCGTTTCGGCGCGTGTCGCGCGGGAGCCCGAGCAGCCGCTCGGCGATGATGTTCGCCTGCACCTCCGAGGTGCCGCCGGCGATCGAGGCCACCCGCGACCAGAGCCAGGCGAGCTGCCAGCGGCCGTCCTCGATCGCGGCCGGCCCGCCGGCGAGCTGGGCGTGCGGTCCTTCGAGCGCCAGCGCGAGCTCGTGGAGGCGCTGCGTGAGCGTCGCCCAGAAGAGCTTCACCAGCGACGACTCGGGGCCGGGCTCGAGCCCGCGCTCGAGCCGCGTGAGCGTGCGGCAGTTGAAGAGCCGCATGATCTCCACCTCGATCCAGCGCTGGGCGATCTCCTGCCGCCAGCGCGGATCGGCGGCGGCGCCAACGGTGCGGGCCCGGCCGACGAGGTCGTCGAGCGCGATGCGCTGGAGCACCTGCTCCTTGAAGGCAAAGCCCGTGCCGCGCTCGTGGGCAAGCGTCGTCATGGCGATCTCCCAGCCGCGGCCGACGCCGCCGATCACGTTGGCCGCGGGGACAGGCACGGCGTCGAGGAAGACCTCGCTGAACTCCGTCGAGCCGGTGATCTGGCGCAAGGGGCGAATGTGGATGCCCGGGCTCTCCATGTCGAGCACGAAGTAGGTGAGCCCCCGGTGCCGGGGCGCAGCCGGATCGGTGCGCGCGAGTAGGATGGCCCAGCGCGAGAACTGCGCATAGCTCGTCCACACCTTCTGCCCGGTCACGCGAAACCCCGCGCCGTCGCGCTCGGCGCGGGTGGAGAGCGCAGCCAGGTCGCTGCCCGCGTTGGGCTCGGAGAAGAGCTGGCACCAGAGCTCGTCGGCCGAGAGGATCGGGGGCAGGAGCCGGCGCTTCTGCTCCTCGGTGCCGTGGGCGATGAGCGTCGGGCCGGCGTTGTTGAGGCCGACCCGATTGACGAGCTGGGGCGCGCGCGCCCGCGCCAGCTCCTCGTTGAGGATCGCCTGCTGCGTCGGCGGCGCGCCGCGCCCGCCGTACTCCCGGGGCCAGAGGAGCCCCACGTAGCCCGCGGCGTGCAGCCGCCGCTGCCAGTCGCGCAGGAAGGCGACCTCTTCGGCGAGCGACGCCTCGTCGTGCGGCACGCGCTCGGCGCGCGCGGGACGGTTGGCCGCGAGCCACGCGCGGAGCTCCCGGCGGAAGCGCTCGTCGGCGGGCGAGGCGGCGAAGTCCATCGGCGGGCCTCTACCACCGTTTCCCCGGCGAGGGCGAGCGATGGTAGAGGCGCGGGGTGCGCTTCGGGCTCGTCACGCCGATCCTCACCCGCAACCCGCGCCGCGATGCGGCGTGGACGGAGGACGCCGGGCCGGCGGAGGTGGCGGCGATCGCGCGCGCGGCCGATGCGCTCGGCTACCACCACCTCACGTGCAGCGAGCACGTGGCGATCCCCCAGTCGGCCGTGGCCGTGCGTGGTGCGCGCTACTACGATCCGCTCGCCACCTTCGGGTTCCTCGCCGCGGCGACCACCCGCATCCGCTTCGTCACCCACGTGCTCGTGCTCGGCTACCATCACCCGCTCGCGATCGCCAAGCGCTACGGGACGCTCGACCGGATCTGCGGCGGGCGGCTCGTGCTCGGCGTGGGGGTGGGCACGCTCGCCGAGGAGTTCGCGTTGCTCGGCGCGGAGTTCGCCGGCCGCGGTTCGCGCTACGAGGACGCGATCCGCGCGCTGCGGGCGGCCTTCGGCCGCCGCGAGCCCGCGTACGCGGGCACGCACTACCGCTTCGCCGGGTTCGTGGTCGATCCGTGCGGCGTACAGGAGCGCGTGCCGATCTGGCTCGGGGGCCGCAGCGCGCGCTCGCTGCGGCGCGCGATCGCGCTCGCCGACGGCTGGGACCCCTTCGGGCTCACGCTCGAAGAGCTGGCCGTGCTGCTCGCGCGGGCGCGGGCGACCCGCGCGTGGCAGGAGCGGCCGGCGCCGCTCGAGCTGGTGCTTCCCCTCGATCGGCTGTTCGATCCGACTGATCCCGCCGAACGGGTGGCGCTCGGCGAGCGGCTCGAAGGCTACCGGGCCCTCGGGGCGACGGTGGTCAATCTCCGGTTCCGGCACGAGAGCCTCGCCCACTACCTCGACCAGCTCGACGTCTTCGCGCGCGAGGTGGCGCCGCGCGTCGCCTGAGGCCCGCGGCCCTTGCGAATCGAACGCCCGTTCGGGTAGACCATCGACCATGGCGAAGCGAGAAGTGTGCGTGATCGGCGTCGGCATGACCAAGTTCGAGCGCTGCGAGCGCGACTTCACCGACCTCGTGCGCGAGGCGGTGACCGACGCGCTCGCCATGGCGGGCGTGCGGCCCGAGGAGCTCGAGCAGGCGTTCGCCGGCTACGTCAACGGCATGAGCACGCAAGGGCAGCGTGCGCTCTACGGCATGGGCATCGGCGGGCTCCCCGTCTACAACGTGCACAACTACTGCTCGACGGGCTCCTCGGCGCTCCATTTGGCCTACCAGGCCATCGCCGGCGGGCTCAACGAGTGCGTGCTCGCCTTCGGCTTCGAGAAGATGCAGAAGGGGCCGCTCGAGAAGCAGCTTACCGGCCTCGAGAACATCGCCAAGGAAGCCGACAAGGGCGCGCCGCCGGTGGCCGCGCGCATGTTCGGCGACGGGGGGCGCCAGCACATGGAGCTCTACGGCACCACCCGCGAGCAGTTCGCGAAGGTGAGCGTCAAGAACCACCGGCACTCCGTTAACAACCCGCGCTCGCAGTACCGGGAGGCGTGCACGCTCGAGGAGGTGCTCGCCTCGCGCATGGTCTACGACCCGCTCACGATCCTCCAGTGCTGCCCGACCTCCGACGGCGCCGCGGCCGCGGTGGTCTGCTCGCGCGAGTTCGCGGCCAAGCACGGTCACGGACGGCCGGTGAAGATCGTCGCGCAGGCCATGGCGACCGACAAGCTCGAGGACTTCGCGCAGGGGGCCCTCGGCATGATCGGGGTGGGGATGTCGCGGCGGGCCGCGCAGGCGGTCTACGAGCAGGCGGGCATCGGCCCCGAGGACGTGGACGTCATCGAGCTGCACGACTGCTTCAGCACCAACGAGCTCATCACCTACGAGTCGCTCGGGCTCTGCAAGGAAGGCGAGGGCGGGCGGCTGATCGACACGGACGCGGTCACCTACGGCGGGAAGTGGGTCGTCAATCCCTCGGGCGGGCTCCTCTCGAAGGGGCACCCGCTCGGGGCGACCGGCCTGGCGCAGTGCGCCGAGCTGGTCTGGCAGTTGAACGGCATGGCCGAGAAGCGCCAGGTCGAGGGCGCGCGCATCGGGCTCCAGCACAACGTCGGGCTCGGCGGGGCGTGCGTCGTCACCATGTACCGCCGCGACTGATCCGCGCGGCCTTAAGCCGCGTAGAGGCGGGCAAAGTACTCGCGGACCATGCGGTCCGACGAGAAGCGCTCGGCGGCCATCGCGATGCTCGCCTGCATCATCGCGACCCAGCGCCGGCGGTCGCCGAGATACGTGGGCAGCACCTCCCCCTCGAGCGTCGCGACGAGCGCCGCGTGGTCGCGGGCGTCCTCGTCGGCCCCCTCGCCGTGGTCGCCGATCGCCCAGCCGTTCTCGCCGGGCACGCACGCCTCGACCCACCACCCGTCGAGCACCGAGAGGTTGAGCACACCGTTGAGCGCGGCCTTCATGCCCGACGTTCCGCAGGCCTCGAGCGGCCGCCGGGGGTTGTTGAGCCAGACGTCCGCGCCCCGCGTGAGCAGCCGGGCGAGCCCCATGTCGTAGTCGGGCACGAAGACCACCGCCTCGGGGAACTGCCGCGCGATCGTCACCAGATTGGCGACGATGCGCTTGCCCTCGGGGTCGTCGGGGTGGGCCTTGCCGGCGAAGACGAGCTGGAGCCGCCGCTCGCGCAGCAGCGGCGCGATGCGCGCGACGTCGCGGAAGATGAGGTCGCTGCGCTTGTAGGCCGCCGCCCGCCGGGCGAAGCCGAGCGTGAGCACGTCGGGGCGCAGCCGCACGCCGGTGCGCTGCTCCACGGCCGCGAGCAGCTCGCCCTTGAGCGTCTCGTGCGTCGCCCAGAGGCCGGTGGGCGAGCCCGCGGCCTCGCGGATGCGCGCATCCTGCCAGGTGGGCACGTGCACGCCGTTGGTGATCGCGATGATCGGGCAGGCCCCCTCGACGTCGCGCCACATCGCGCGCGACACCTCGCCGTGGCGCGCCGAGACGGCGTTGGCGAGTCGCGCGAGCCGCAGGCCCGCCACGGTCATGTTGAAGGGGTCGCCTCCGAGGCGGCGCATCTCCCAGTCGACCAGCTCGCAGCAGGCGCCGAGGCGGCGCAGCTCGGCGAGCGAGTGCACCTCGTTGCCGGCGGCGACCGGCGTGTGGGTGGTAAAGACGATCTGCCGGCGCACCTCCGCCCAGGCGTCCTCGAACCGGAGACCGGCGGCCATGCGCTCGGCGATGAGCTCGACGCCCGCGAAGACGGCGTGGCCCTCGTTGAAGTGGTAGGTGGCGACCTCGAGGCCGAGACGGCGCAGCGCGCGCACGCCGCCCACGCCGAGGAGGATCTCCTGCGCGACGCGGCAGTCGAGGGTGGGATCGTAGAGCCGCTGGGTGATCCAGGCGTCCTCGGGCGCCACGGGCTCGAGGAGGAACAGCGGCGCGTTGCCCCAGTGCGTCGTGTGCCAGACCTTCGCCTCGACCTCGCGCGCCCCTACCCGCACCCGCACGCGCACGCCCGTGTCCGTGAGGCCGATCGGCGGGCAGGCGGGGAACTCGTCGACGGGCTGGCCGTCCTCGGCGAGGCGCTGGCGCGAGTAGCCCCGGGCGTAGCGCAGCCCCACGCCCACCACCGGCAGCTCGAGGTCGCGCGCCGACTTGATGAAGTCGCCCGCGAGGATGCCGAGCCCGCCCGCGTAGATCGGGAACTCCTCGTGGAGCCCGAACTCCATGCAGAAGTAGGCGACCGTGTCGGGCATGGCGTCGCCCGCGCGCTCAGCGCGCGGGCGGGTAGGTCGCGGGGCGCTTCTCGAGGAAGGCGCGCATCATCTCGCGCGCCTCGGGGGTGAGCGCGCTCTCGGCCATGACCTCGACGGCGTGGGCGTAGGCGGCCTCGAGGTCGAGATCGATCGTGTCGTAGAAGGCCCGCTTGCCGATCGCCTTCGCCACCGGGCTCCCCGCGCTCGCCGCCCGCGCCAGCGCCTCGCTCTCCGCGGCGAGCCGGGCCGCGGGCACGACGCGATTGACGAGCCCCCAGGCGAGCGCCGTCTGCGCGTCGATCGGCTCGCCCGTAAACAGCATCTCGAGCGCGCGCTTGCGCCCGATCGCGCGCGCGACGGCCACCATCGGCGTCGTGCAGAACCAGCCGCCCTTGCCGCCCGGGGTCGCAAAGCACGCCTCCTCGGCCGCCACCGCGAGGTCGCAGGAGGCGACGAGCTGGCAGCCGGCGGCGGTCGCCATCCCCTGGACGCTCGCCACCACCGGCTTGGGCACGCGCTGGATGGTGCACATGAGCTCCGTGCACGCGGCGAGGAGCCGTCGCATGCCGGCGAGATCCCGCTCGACCATGTCGGCGAAGTCGTGCCCGGAGGAGAAGACCGGGCCGGCCGCGGCGAGCACGATCGCGCGCACGTCGCCGTCGTCGCCGAGCGCCCGCAGCGCGGCGGTGAGCTCCCCCATGTGCGCCTCGGAGAGCGCGTTGCGCCGCTCGGGGCGGTTCATGGTCACGGTGCCGATGCCGGCGCGCGCGGTCACCACCACGTGCTGGTAGGACATGCCCCGTCGTATATCACGCGCGGTGCCCGGCCTTCAGCTTGGGTGCGCATGCTGGAAGGCGAGCGCGGCGTGGTTCACGAGCAGCCTGAGATCGCGGCGCTCGGCCTCGGTGATCGGCCCCGCGGCGTCGCTGCGGTCGACGTAGACCGCGCCGATCGGGACGCCGTGGACCACGAGCGGCACGAGGAGGCACGCCTGCGTGCCGACCAGCCCGGCAAAGTGCGGAGGAAGCCCGGGCATGGTGACCGGGTCGGTCAGGTCGGGAACGTCCACCTCGCGCGGGCCGGTGATCACCTCGGCGAAGAGACCCTGCGGCGGGCGGAGCCCGATGTGCAGCTCGGCGACGATCTGCTGTGCCCGCGCGCCGAGGCCGAAGCGGCCGCGCAGCAGGGTGCGGTCGGGCGTCACCAGCAGCAGCACCACGTGCTCGAAGCCGATGCCGCGGTACATCCCTTCGAGGACCATCATGAGCACGTCGTTGAGCGGGTACCCGTGGCTGAGCGCAAAGACGATCTCCTCGAGGGAGCTCAGAAAGATGCGGCGGCGCCGGGCGCGGCTCGGTGCCCCGGGCAGCCGGCGCCGGGGGCGCGGGCGGCGCGCGGGCGGCGCGGCGGCCGCGACGGTTCGCGGTGGGGCGGGCCGCAGGAGCCCCGGGGCGCTCTGCTCGAGGTCGCGCGGGCTGATGTGCAGCGCGGAGGCGAGGCTCTCGAGCCGTGCGGCCGAGGTCACGAGCACCGTCTCGAGCCGGCGCGGAGGGACGGGGACCGCGGCGGCGTAGCGCGCGCCGATCTGCTCGAGCAGGGCCGTGCGCTCCTGGTCGCTGCGGACCGTGGCCACCGCGGCGATCTCTCCGGCACAGGCGACCACTCCGCGCAGCCGCTCGAACGGCGTGCGCGGTGGGCCGTCGCCCGCCTGCGGTCCCGGGCCCATCGTCTGCGCGACCTGCTCGGGCAGGTTCCACGAGCGCGCCACCGCCCGGCCGAGCTCGGCGTAGCCGAGGCCGAGCACCTGCTCGCAGGCCTGCTCCTCGCTGCACCCTGCCTCGGCGACGAGCCGCGCGATCGCCTGCTGCTCCTCGGGGAGATGGAGCGCCACGAGCAGCCGCCCCAGGTCGTGGAGCATGCCGCAGACGAAAGCCTCCTCGGGGTCGAGCCCGGGGAGCTCGCTGGCGAGCTGGTGGGCGTAGAGACCGGTGAGGAGCGAACGGATGGTCAGCCGCTTGAGCTCGGTCACGTTCGCTCGGCCGTGGAAGCGCTCGAAGATGGTGAGCCCGATTGCGATGTTGACGACGCCGTCGACGCCGATGAGGAGGATCGCGCGGGAGATCGTGGAGACCTTCTGCTCGCCGCCCGCGCAGTAGACGGGGGAGTTCACCACCCGCAGGATCGCGTTGGTGAGGGCAAAGTCCTTGAGGACGAGACCGGCGAGTTGCTGCGTGGAGGCCGTGGGCGAGCGCGCTGCGGCGATCGCCTCGGCGAGGAACTTCGAGATCGCCGGAAAGTCGCTCCGGGCGGCGATCAGGTCGAAGAGCTTGAGCCGGCGCTCGGTCTTCTCCTCGGCGGTGAGCATGGCGCGCGTGACGGCCCCCGTGCGGACGGGCACGGAGGCCGTCACTCACGTATCGACCGCCGGGAGCGCGGGCTTGAATGCGCCCGCGCCGCGCGCCCTAGAACCCCTTGACCTGCGGCGCCTTCGTGTAGAGCCAGTAGACGGCCGCCCAGCCGACGAGGATCACGATGAACAGCCACACGGGGCTGCCGGCGAACGTCGTCGAGTGCTGGTTCAGCATCATCCACACGAGCGGCACCGAGAGGTAGGTATTGTGCCGCGAGCGGGCCCCCGCCATGGCCACCAGCGCCGCATCGGGGGTCTGCCCGTCGCGCGTCGCCGCGATGATCGTGCGCTGCGCCGGCCAGATGCGCATCCAGACGTTGAACGCCATGATCGTGCCGAACATCGCCCCGGTGTGGATGAGATAGCCGCGGTACCCGAAGCCCGCCCAGTGAATGTAGAGGAGCACGATCACGATCGTGATGACGAAGCCGACGGCCGCCCCCACGCGGAGGTCCTTGCCGAGCCCGCTCTTGAAGATCGCGTCGTAGAGCAGGGGGGCGAGCAGCGTGACGAGCAGCATGATGCCTGCCGCGCCCCAGTGCGGCTCGCCCGCGAAGGCGGCCCGCTGGTGGTAGAAGACGAGCAGCAAGAGCAGGAGGCCCGTGACCCAGGTCCACGCTGCCCCCCAGCGGAACCAGTAGAGGGCACGGGGCATGAGCTGCGGGACGACCTTCTTCTTCGTCTCCCCGTCCATGGTGCCCGCAAACGGGCCGTTGACGAAGTTGAAGAAGTAGAGATGCCCGATCCACATGATGCCGGCGACGACGTGGATCCAGCGGAACACGGCCTGCAGGGTTTCGGTCTTCTCCATGCGCTCCACTCCTCTGCCGGGAATAGCCGTTGTGCGTACCTATCAAGCCAGCCCGCCGCCCGTCAATCGGCGGACCGCGCGCACGAGGGGCGTTCACCCCGTCGGGGTGAACGTGAACGTCACCTCCGCGGTGCCCTTCGGGGGGAGGCTCACGCGCGTCTCGCGCACGCCGAAGCGCTCGTGCCAGGCGGCGACCACGTAGTCGCCCGGCGGGACGTCGGCGAGCGCGAAGCGGCCGTCGGGGCCGGTCACGGCGAAGTACGGGTGGTCGAGGACACCGATCCAGCCCTGCATCCAGGGATGGAGGTCGCAGCGGACGCTCACCATCACCTCGGGCGCGTCGATCCGGAGCGTGCGGCGACTGCCCTTGACCGGCATGGTGAAGTTCCACGGGCTCGACTGCTGCGGGGTCCCGTGGACGTTGTGGAGCGTCGGATCGTCGTTGACGAACTCGATGGGCTGCCCGACCTGCGCCCCGACGACGCGCGGGCGGTAGACGCAGCCGCGCTGGTCGATGACGACCGGCGTGGTCGGCACCGCAAAGACGCGGTTGCCGAGCCCGAGCTTGATGTAGACGAAGGCGTTCTCGACGAGCCCGTCGTGCACGAGGGCGTCGCCCGTCGGCACCGGCCCCTCGTGCTGGTCGCCGCACCCCGCCCAGCCCGCGAGCGGCAGCGTGCCCATGGGCGGGGGCGTTCCCTCGAAGCGGACCACGCCGCTGATCGTGCCGGTCGAGGTGTGATCGAGCGGGGTCGGCGTCCGCGCCGGCGGGCGCGCCTGCTCCTCGGCCGACCCGCCGCACGACGCGAGCGCGACCGCGGCCAGGAGCGCGATCCCCCACCGACGCACGGCCTCCTCCTTATGGGAGCGCTCGGGTCCAGTCAATTTTTTGCCCGCGCGCGAAACCCGCGAGGCGCCGGCGCCTGGCCAGCCGGCACCGGCCCGCCGATCGTGCGCCCGACGAGCTTGCCCGCCAGGGGGCGAGGCGGCTATATGGCGCGAACACCCTCGCGCCCTGGGGCCAGGATGGCCGTGTTGCGAATCGGCTCGGACGAGCACAAGGCACTCTTCTGCCGCGAATTCGAGGCGACGCACGATGCCTACGACCCGCGCGGCATCCGCTGGCCGGATCTCGACGACGCGAGCTGCGAGCGGCTGCGCGCGCTGCCCTTCTGGCAGGAGGCGGTCTCGAGCGAGCGCACCGCCGCGGCGCGCGTGCGGGCGATGGCGGACGTCGAGCCCGACCGGGCGCTGCGCGATGCCATCGCGCTCCAGGCCTACGAGGAGGAGCGCCACGCGAGGCTCCTCGAAGGGTTGCTCGCACGCTACGGCATCACGATCCCCGGCGACGGCCCGCAGGTGCCGCGCGATGCGGAGTGGGGTTTTCTCCGCATGGGCTATGGGGAGCTGTTCGACTCGTTCTTCGCCTTCGGGCTCTTCCGCCTCGCCTCCGAGACGGGTGTCTTCCCGCAGCCGCTCGTGCAGATCTTCGATGGGGTCATGCAGGAAGAGGCCCGGCACATTCTCTTCTTCACGAACTGGGCGGCCTACCGCCAGGTGCGGCTCCCGCTGCCGCAGCGGCCGTGGTTCCGGCTGCGGCGCGCGATGGGGCTCGCCGTTCAGGCGCTCGGGCGCGTTCGCACCGCGCTCCAGCTCCGCGGCGCGGATGCGGGCGACGACTTCACGATGCAGGTGCCCGACCAGCTCACCGAGGAGGAGGTGACGCTCCGACGGCTCGCGGAGACCTGCCTCGCGGAGAACGAACGTCGGCTCGCCGGCTACGACCCGCGCCTGCTCCGGCCCCAGACGGTGCCCCGGCTCGTGCGCGGCGCGCTGCGCTTGCTGCCCCGGAAGCCGGCGGCCGACCCCTGATCGCTAGCCGATGGCGCGACTCGTCGACTACCGGGATCGCGTCGCGATCGTCACCGGCGCCTCGAGCGGCATCGGCGCCCAGCTCGCCCGCGATCTCGCCGCCCGCGGGATGCGCGTCGTGCTGTTCGCGCGGCGCGAAGAGCGGCTGCGGGCGCTCGCCGAGGAGATCGCGCGGGCGGGCGGTGCGGCGCTCGCCGTGCCGGGCGACGTCGCCGAACGCCCGCAGGTCGAGGCGGCGGTGGCGCGGACGCTCGAGGTGCACGGGCGCGTCGACCTGCTCGTCAACAACGCGGGCTACGGCCGCCACGTCCTCTTCAAGGATCACGACGTGGCCGACATCGAGCGCATGCTGCGGACGAACGTGCTCGGCACCGTCTACGCGATCAAGGCCGTCCTGCCCGCGATGCGCCGCCAGGGCCGCGGCTGGATCGTCAACCTCTCCTCGGTGGCGGGCAAGCTCGGCCAGCCCGACGAGGCCGTGTACGCGGCGAGCAAGTTCGCCGTGACCGGGCTCTCGGAGTCGCTCGCCTACGAGCTCGGGCCGCTCGGCATCCACGTGCTCGCGGTCTACCCGGCGCTCGTGCGCACGGAGATGTTCACCCCCGACGTGCTCGCGCGCATGCCCGCGAGCATCCAGCGCCGGTTCCTCGAGCCGGCAGCGTTCACCCGGCACGTGTTGCGCGCGCTCGAGCGCGGCGCCTACGAGGTGACGGTGCCGTCCTACGTGCGCATCGCCTACCTTGTCCGCCTGCTCTTCCCGGGCTTCTTCCGCCGGCAGACGGCCAAGCTGCGGCTGCCCGTCCTGCCCGACCTCGCGCGCTGAGCCTCAGCGCCGCACAGCGCGGACCGCGGCGGCAAGCCGCCGGATGCCCTCGTCGATCTCGGCGGGCGCGAGCGCGCAGAAGGGCAGCCGGAGGAAGCGCTCGCCGCCGCCGTCGGGGAAGAAGGCAAGGCCGTCGGCGAGGTTGAGCCCGCGCTCGGCGGCCGCCGCGCGCACCGCCGTGGTCGGGGCGCCCGGGGGGAGCGTGAGCGACACGAAGAAGCCGCCGTCGGGCCGCGTGGGCTCGGCCTCGGGCATCCAGCGGTCGAGCGCCGCGAGGCACGCGTCGAGTCGCGGCGCGTAGAGCGCCTTCAGCCGCTCGACCTGGGCGGGAAGCCGCCCCTGGCGGCACCATTCCCAGGTGATCGCGTGCGCGACGTAGCCCGGGCTGATGTAGGTGTCCTCGGCGATCTTGGCGAGCCGCGCCACGAGCGCCGCGTCCCCGAGGAGGTAGCCCACGCGCACGCCCGGGGCGACGAGCTTCGTGAAGGAGCCCATGTGGAGCACGTGCCGCGGGGCGAGCGCGAAGAGCGTGGGGTCCTCGCGCCCGCGGTAGCGCAGCAGCCGATACGGCGCGTCCTCGAGGACGAGGAGCCCGTGCCGCGCGGCCAGCTCGACGATCCGCCGCCGCTTGGCGAGCGAGCAGGTGGCGCCGGTGGGGTTCTGGAAGTCGGGAATCACGTAGAAGAGCTTCGCCCGCTCGTGCCTGAGCACCGCCTCGAGCGCCTCGACGTCAGGCCCGTCGGCGGCGAGCGGAATGCCGCGGACGCGGGCGCCGTGGCGGCGAAGCAGCGTGAGCGTGCGGTCGTAGGTGGGCGATTCCGTGAGCACGAGGTCGCCCGGCTCGAGGAGCGCCGCGCAGAGGAAGTCCACGAGCTGGAGCGACCCGTTGGCGGTGAGCACCTCGGCCGCCGTGACCCCCTGCCACGCGGCGATCCACTCCCGCAGCGGCGCGAAGCCGGCCGCCGGCCCGTACTGAAAGACGGTCGCGGCCTGCTCGCGGAGCACGGCGTGCGCCGCGGCGAGCACCTCCTCGGTCGGGAACGACTCGGGCGCGGGCACGCCGCGGGTGAAGTTGATGGGCGCGGGCTCGGCCATCGCGCGCACTCTAGCCGGCGGTGAACCGGACCGGCAATGCCGTCGGCGAGCGGAACGCGAGCCCGGTGATGCGCGGCGGCGGCGCGTCGGGGTCGAGGCGGAGGTCGCGCAGGCGGTCGAGGACGGCGCCGAGCGCCACGTCCGCCTCGCGCATCGCCAGGTGGTAGCCGAGGCAGTGGTGGCGGCCGAACCCGAAGGAGAGGTGATCGTCGGCGCGGCGGTCGAGGTCGTAGCGGTCGGGCTCGGGGTAGTGCGCCTCGTCCCGGTTGGCCGAGGCGACGACGACCATGAGCGTGTCGCCGGCGGCCACCGGGACGTCGCGCACCTGTGCGGTGCGCGTCGCGCGCCGCGAGACGAACAGGACCGGTGTCTCCCACCGCAGCGCCTCCTCGATCGCCCAGCGCACGAGGCTCCGGTCGGCGCGCACCCGCGCGAGCCGCTCGGGCTCGGTGAGCAGCGCGAAGAGCGTGGTGCCGATCAGCCGGTAGGTGGTCTCCGCGCCCGCCGGGATGAGCAGCCTAAGAAAGCTGATCACCTCCTCGTCGCCGAGCCCCACGCCGTCGACGGTGCCGGTGACGAGCCTCGAGATGACGTCGTCGCGCGGCGCGGCACGGCGTGCACGCACCACCGGCAGCAGGTACTCGCGCAGCGCGGCAGCGGCGGCGAGCCCGCGCTCGCGGTCGCGCGCAAAGCCGATGATGTCGAGGGCCCAGCGCTGGAACTGCGGGTGGTCGGCGCGCGGGATGCCGACGAGGTGCGCGATCACCTGCACGGGAAACCGCGCGGTAAAGCTCGCCACCAAGTCGGCGTGCCCGCCGGGAGCGAGCGCGTCGAGCAGCTCGTTGGCGAGCGCGCGGAGCACGGGGTCGAGGGCGTCGAGGTTCTTCGCCGCGAAGACCTGCTGCACGAGCAGGCGATGGCGCGTGTGCTCCTTGCCGTCCATCTCGATCAGCGTGCGCCCCATGATCTTGCCGACCTCGACGTTCGACGCGGAGGAGAACGTCTCGGCGTCCTTCAGCACGGCGAGGCAGTCGTCGTACTTGGAGACGATCACGCTCTCGCGGCCGAGCATCCGGACCCGCGCGACCGGCTGCGTCGCGCGCAGCGCCGCAAACAGCGGGTAGGGGTCGGGATGATCGAAGAGGAGCTGGGGATCGAACTCGCCCGCGAGGTCCATGGCCCGCCTTCATACCGGCGGCGGGTTGCGATCGCCAGCGCGCCGGTGTACGCCCCCGGCGATGGCCGAGCGGCCCTCTCCCGACGCCGACACGATCCCCGTCCGTCCCGGGGAGGAGATCGACGCGGCGGCCGTCGGCCGCTTTCTCGAGGGGAAAATCCCCGGCGCCCGCGGGGTGCCCGAGGTTCGCCAGTTTCCCGGCGGGCACGCCAATCTCACCTACCTGCTGCGCTATCCGACCGCGAGCTACGTGCTCCGCCGCCCGCCGCACGGCGATCTCGCCCCGGGCTCCCACGACATGGCGCGGGAATACCGCGCGCTCTCGAAGCTCTGGCAGGCCTTTCCGCAGGCGCCGCGCGCCTACGTGCTCTGCGAGGATGTGCGGGTGATCGGCGCGCCGTTCTTCGTGATGGAGCGCCGTGGCGGAATCGTAGTGCGCCGCGAGGTGCCGCCCGAGTTCGGAGGCGGCAGCGATCCCGCGCAGAACCGCAAGCTCTCCGAGGTGATCATCGACACGCTCGCCGCCTTCCATGCCGTCGATCCGCGCGCCTGCGGCCTCGACGACCTCGGCCGACCCGAGGGCTTCCTCGCGCGGCAGGTGAAGGGCTGGAAGGACCGCTGGGAGCGCGCCAAGACCAAGGAGAACCCGGCGGCCGACGCGGTCGCCCGCTGGCTCGCCGACGCGATGCCGCCGTCGCCGCCGCCCACCCTCGTGCACAACGACTGGCGCCTCGACAACATGGCCGTCGACCCGGCGGATCCCGGCCGCTGCGTCGCGGTCTTCGACTGGGACATGTGCACGCGGGGCGATCCGCTCACCGATCTCGGTACGCTGCTGGCATCGTGGATCGAGCCCGGGGAGCCCTTCGAGTTTCTCGCGGCGATGCCGTCGCGCGCCCCGGGGTTCATGACGCGCGCGGAGGCGATCGCCCGCTACGCCGAGCGCAGCGGGCGCGACGTCGGGCGCATGCCGTACTACTACGTCTTCGGCCTCTTCAAGATGGCGGTCGTCGTCCAGCAGCTCTACTTCCGCTGGCACCGCGGGCAGACGTCGGACGCGCGGCTCGCAGGCGGCGAGATGGTGGCCGAGGGGCTGATCGACCTCGCCCGCCGTCACCTCGACGCCCACGCATAGTCCGGGCGCCTCAGTCCCGCGCGGCGAGCCGGCGGAGCGCGAGCAGCACCGCGGCCTCGCGCGTCATCTCCTGAGCGCGCCCGGCCCGGCTCACCAGCCGCACGCGCGCCCCCGGGGCATCGTGGATCGTCCAGCCCGCGGTCTCGAGGAACTCCCGCGCGAGGCGCATGTCGCCGGCGGAGACGCACATGCGTCCCGCGGCGATCCACGACTCCACCATGCGGCCCGCGGCCAGCTCGAAGCGGGTCTGCACCGCGCGCGGCCGCTCTTCGAGGACGTTCTGCTCCATGGGGACCTCCTCTGCACGGGCGGCGGCGGGGTCGCCTGTCCTCGCCGTGCAACGCGGCTGCCGTGCAAGCCTCCTGCCGCCTGGGAGCCAGCGCGAGCGCGGGTCTCGCCGGGCCGGCTGTGCCGGCGGTGGCACGGGTGGCGGGCGTTTAGGGAACCGTCGCGAGGAAGTCGAGCACCTCGCGGTTGAAGCGCGCGGGCATCTCGATGTTGACGCCGTGGCTTCCGCCCTCGATCTTGACCAGGCGAGCGCCGGGGATGTGGCGGGCGAGGAGCTCGGAGTTCGCGGGCGCGATCAGCCGGTCGGCATCGCCCGTGAGCACGAGCGTCGGCGCCGTGATGCGGTGCAGCCGATCGGTCGCCCGGTGCGACATCACCGCCTCGAGCTGGCCGAGGATCGCCTCCATGCTGAAGCCGTACTGGAGGCCTCCGGCAAACAGCGGCAGCAGCGCGGGCAGCTCGCGCTCGATGAACTCGGGGGTGAAGACGAGCGGCAGCAGGTGCTGGAAGAAGGCGAGCGGATCGGTGGCCGTCACGTCGATGCGGACCTCCCCGTCGGCGGTGACGGTGCCGCCGAGCTGCGCGAGCGTGAACTGCCGCTGGCGTTCGACTTCCGCGTCGGGCTCGGGGTAGGTCGAGGCGAGCACGAGCCCGCGGACGCGCTCGGGATGCCGCAGCGCGAGCTCCTGCGCGATCATGCCCCCCATCGAGAGCCCGAGCACGTGCGCGCGGGCGACCCCGAGCACGTCGAGGAGCCCCGCCGCGTCGTCGGCCATCGCGTGGATCGTGTAGGGACCCGGCGGCTTGGCGCTGCGCCCGACGCCGCGGTTGTCGAAGACGATCGTGCGGTAGTGTCGAGCGAACTCGGGCGTCTGGAAGGTCCAGCCGGCGGAGTCGGTGGCGAATCCCATGATGCACAGGAGCGGATCGCCGCTCCCGTGCTCCTCGTAGTAGAGGTCGAGGTCTCCGACCGTGGCGACGGGCATGCGCGGGCTCCTACCGCGGGGGAGGCGGCTTGTAAACGCCGCTACCCGAGCGCCGAGGCGACCTGCGCCGCCCGCTCGGCCGCGCCCACCGCGAGCAGCGCCGCGTGCGCCGCCTCGAGCTCGCGCCGCCGGCCTGCCGGATTGCCGGCCAGCCCCTCGAGCTCGGCGCGCTCGAGGCGCACGAGCGGCTCGTAGAGCCGGGCGCCGGTGCTGCCGACGAGCGCGAGCGCGGCGTCGAGGGTGGCGAGAATCGCCTTGTGGGCGCGGCGTCCCTCGGCGCGCAGCAGCACGCGACCGAGCGCGAGATGCGCCTCGAGGCGCCGCACGGCGGTGCCGCGCCGCTGGCCCGCCTCGACCGCCTCCTCCGCGACTCGCCGGGCCCGGGTGAACTCTCCGCGGCCGAGGTAGGCCTCGGCGAGGCGCGCGAGCGTGCTCGCCTCGAAGAGCAGCAGCGTGCGCAGCTCGCGGTGGAGCGCGAGGGCGGCCTCGAGCGCGGCGACCGCCTCGCCCCACTCGCCCCGCAGCACCGCCGCCCCGCCGAAGGCGTGATAGGCGCGCAGCCGCGCGAAGTGACTGCCCGTGCGCTCGGCGACCTCGACCGTCGCAAGCGCGTGCCGGTGCGCCGTCGCGGTGTCGCCGGTCACCTGCGCCGCCTTCACGTAGGCGGGATGCGTCCAGCAGAGCACGTCGACCTCGCTGTGCTCGCGCGCGAGCCGGATCGCCTCGTCGCACTCGCGGGCGGCCTCGGCGAGCCGTCCCATCGAGGTGAGGACCGTGCCGTGGAAGGCGAGGAGCCAGGTGTAGGGGTTGTAGCCGAAGGGCCCCGCGGCGAAGCTCGCCGCCTGCCGCGCCCGCGCGAGCGCCTCCTCGGCGAGGGCGACCGCCTCGGCGAGGCGGCCGACCTCGGCCGTCGCGGCGACGAAGCTCGGCCGCAGCACGAGTCGGAGCGCGGCGTCGCCGCTCGCCGCGCCGAGCCGCTCGGCCTCGCGGCAGTGCGCGAGCGCCTCGTCGAGCGCGCCGGCCATGCGCCGCACGGTGCCGTAGCGGTTGACGAGGAGCGCCAGCCCGCGCGCGTCGGCGCGCCGCTCGGTGAGCCGCTTGCCCTCGGCGAAGAGGCTCGCCGCTTCGGCTTCCGGCACGCCGAGCCGCCAGCTCAGGTTGAGCATCTGGGTGCACGCCGCGAGCGCGAGGTCGGCCGTCTCCTCCGACTCGGGCAGCCGCGCGACGAGCCCGCGCACCTTGCGCCAGTGGCGCAGCGCCTCGCTCGGATCGTTGAGCCCGGCCCACTGCGCGGCCCGCCGACTCCAGCGCGCCGCCTGGAGCAGCTCGCCCGCCCCCTCCCAGTGGTGCGCGAGCAGCGCCGCCCGCTCGTCGACCTTCTCGGGATAGAGCGCGGCGATGGCCTCGGCGACCGCGGCGTGCGTGCGCGCCCGGCGGTCGGTGAGCTGCGACTGGTAGGCGACCTCCTGGGTGAGCGGGTGCTTGAAGGCGTACTCGGCCTCGGGGAAGAGCGCGCGCTCGCGCAGCAGCTCGGCGGCGACGAGCGTGCGGAGCGCGGCGGCGAGCTGATCGGCCGGCAGCGCGAGGACGCGGGCGAGGATCGGCTCGGCGAATTTCCGTCCGATCACCGCCGCGGTCTCGAGCACGAGCTTCTCGTCCTCGCCGAGCCGGTCGATGCGCGCCGCGAGCACGGCCTGCACCGTGGCCGGGATGGCGATCTCGTCGACGGGCCGCCGGAGCCGGTAGGCGCCCTTCGTGCCGACCAGCGCGCCGCTCTCCTCGAGCGCGTGCACCACCTCCTCGACGAAGAACGGGTTGCCGCCCGTGCGCGCGGCGATGCGCTCGGGAAGCCCCTCGAGCGAGCGATGGGTGCCGAGCAGGTCGCGCAGCAGCTCGGTGAGGGCCGCGGGCGCGAGCGGCTTGAGCGCAAGCGCGTGGTAGCACGCGCCCTCCATCCAGGGCGCGCGGTACTCGGGGCGGCAGTTGACGAGGAGAAGCGTGCGGGTCTCGGGCACGGTCTCGACGAGCGCCTGCACGAAGGCCTCGCTGCCGCCGTCGATCCAGTGCAGGTCCTCGATGAGGATCACGGCCGGTTCGCGCCGGCTGCGGCGGCGCGCGAGGCGGCGCACGCCGTCGAGGAGCTGCTGCTGGCGGGTCGCGGCGTCCATCCGCGGCGCGGGCCGCTCGGGGTCGGGCACGCCGAGGAACTCGAAGACGAGGGGCAGGGTCGCCTCGAACGCGGGGTCGAGCAGCAGCAGTCGCCCCGCGATCTTCTCCCGCACGCTCTGGTCGCTCTCGTCGGGCGAGACGCCGAAGAAGCTGCGCAGCAGCTCGAGCACCGGCAAGAACGGGATCATCCGCCCGTGCGGCACCCCGTGCGCCTCGTAGACCGCGATGCCGCGCGTCTCACAGCCGCGCACGAACTCGAAGCACAGCCGGCTCTTGCCGACGCCCGGCTCGCCGACGATGCCGACCACCTGCCCCTGGCCCTCGAGCGCGCGCGCGAGCGCCTCCTCGAGGTGGGCGAGCTCCGCGTCGCGGCCGACGAAGCGCGAGAACCCGCGCGCTTCGGCGACCGCAATCGGCGTGCGCAGCGGGCCCACGCCCGCGAGCTCGTACACGCGCACCGGCTCCTGCACGCCCTTGAGCGCGAAGGTGCCGAGGTCCTCGAGGCGGAAGAAGCCCTGGACGAGGCGCGCCGTGTGCTCGGTGAGATAGACGGTCCCGGGCTCGGCGAGCTGCTCGATGCGCTGGGCGAGCCCGACCGTGTGCCCCTGCGCCGTGTAGTCCATGCGCAGGTCGTCGCCGATGCGCCCGACGATCACCTCGCCCGAGTTGAGCCCCATGCGCACGGAGAAGTTGACGCCGTGCTCGCGCCGCACCTGCCGGGCATAGCGGCGCAGCGCGTCGGCGAGCGCCACCGCGGTAAAGCACGCGCGGCGGGCGTGATCCTCGTGCGCGATGGGCGCGCCGAAGAGCGCCATGATGCCGTCGCCCGTGAACTGGTTGATGGTGCCCTCGAAGCGGTGCACCCCGTCGGCGAGGATCTGGAAGAAGCGATCGAGGATGCGGTGCCACTCTTCGGGATCGACCTGCTCGGCGATCGCCATCGAGCCTTCGACGTCGGCGAAGAGCACGGTCACCTGCTTGCGCTCGCCCTCGAGCGCGCTGCGCGAGACGAGGATCTTCTGGGCGAGATGCGGGGGCGTATAGGCGCGCGCTTGGGGGCCCGTCGCAGCCGGGCCGAGCCGCCGCCCGCAGCGGTCGCAGAAGGCGGCATCCGCCCGGTTCTCGCGGCCGCACGCGGGGCAGCGCACGCCCGCGGTCCTTCAGGCGTGCACGGGCGGCCGCCGCCCGGCCCACGGCGCCGCCGCCTCGAGCTCCGCCGCGACCTGGAGGAGGAGATCCTCGCGGCCTGCGGCGGCAACGAGCTGCACGCCGATGGGCAGTCCGGCCGCGCTCCAGAAAAGGGGCAGGGAGATCGCCGGCTGGCCCGTCATGTTGAACGGGGCCGTGAAGGCCGCCATCTGGGAGGCCCGGCGGCCTGCCGCCACGGGATCGGCCGCCGGGTCGAGCGTGCCGAGCGGCGGCGGCGGGACCGGCAGCGTGGGGGTGACGAGGAGATCGAAGCCGTCGGCCCACCAGGCGGCGATGCGCCGCCCGTAGGCGTGGATGGCTTCGACGGCCGCGATGTACTGCGGCGCCGACACGGCGCGACCCATCTCGACGAGCGCCCACGTGAGGCCGTCGAAATCCCGGGGACCGACGGGCCGGCCGGCGAGCAGCCCGACCACGTCGACGACCCGCGCGGTGTGCGTCGCGAACATCGTCGTCAGGTGCTGCGGCGCATCCGCCTCGTCGAGGGCGTCCGGATGCGCCGTCTCGACGGCGTGCCCCAGGTCCGCGAGGAGCCGGGCGCCGCGCTCGGCCGCCGCGGCGCATTCCGGGTCGACCGGGAACGCGCCCCCGGGCGCGCGGGTGAGCAGCCCCACCCGCAGCCGCGGCGGGGCGGTGGCGGCGAGGGCGCCGAACGGCCGCGGCGGTGGCGGCGCGCTGTAGGGATCGCCCGGCATCGCGCCCGCGATCGCGTCGAGAAAGGCCGCGGCGTCGCGCACGCTGCGCGTGAGCACGCCCTCGACGACGAGGCCGCCGAGGGCCTCGCCCAGATCGGGGCCGAGCGAGGTGCGGCCGCGCGAGGGCTTGAGGCCGACGAGCCCGCAGGCGCTCGCCGGGATGCGGATCGAGCCGCCGCCGTCGTTGCCGTGCGCGGCGGGAACGAGCCCCGCGGCCACGGCCGCCCCCGCACCGCCGCTCGATCCCCCGCTCGAGCGGCCCAGGTCCCACGGGTTGCGCGTCGGCCCGTAGGCCGCGGGCTCGGTGGTCGGCAGCACGCCGAGCTCGGGGGTGTTCGTGCGGCCGACGATGACGAGCCCGGCCGCGCGCAGCTTGGCTGCAAGGTAGCTGTCGTGCGGGGCAACGAAGCCCGCGTCGCGCAGCGGGCGCGCCCCCATGTGGAAGGGATCGCCCGCGGTGGAGCAGAGGAGGTCCTTCACCAGGAACGGCACGCCGCGGAACGGGCCGTCGGGGAGCGGTCCGGCCGCGGCCGCCCGCGCCTTGGCGAAGAGCGGATGGATCACCGCATTGATCTGGGGGTTGATCCGCTCGATGCGCGCGATGGCGGCTTCCACGAGCTCGCCGGGCGTGGCCTCGCCCCGGCGGACCAGCTCGGCCTGTGCCGTGGCGTCGAGCAGGGCCAGGTCGTCGATCATCGGCAAACGCTACTCGACACCCGGGGGCGCGACAAGCGGTGTGGGCAGGCCGGCCCCGGTCGGTGTAGGAGAAGGCGGCATGGAGCCGTTTCGCACCGAGCTGACCCCTCTCGTCTTCCTCGAGCGGGCCGAGCGGGTGCACGCCGCCCGGCCGGCGCTGGTCTACGGACGTCGGCGCTTGAGCTACGCCGAGCTCGGGCTGCGCGTCCGCCGTCTCGCGACCGCGCTGCGACGTGCGGGGCTCCGCCCCGGCGACCGCGTCGCCGCGCTCGCCCCGAACGTGCCGGCGCTCTTCGAGGCGCACTTCGCCGTGCCGCTTGCCGGGGGCGTGCTGGTGGCCGTCAACACGCGGCTCAACGCCGCCGAGGTGCGCTACATCCTCGAGCACTCCGGGGCGCGGCTCCTGCTCGTCGACGCCGAGCTCGCCCGCGGGCTCGACGTGCCACCCACGGTCGAGGCGGTCGTCGCGATCGACGACCCGGAGTTCGCGCCCGCGGCGCGGGCCTCGACGGCGAACGTCGAGTACGAGGCGTTCCTCGCCCCGACGCCCGACCCGGGGCTGCGCTTCGCGGTGGACGACGAGAACGCGCTCCTCGCCATCAACTACACCTCGGGCACCACCGGGCGTCCCAAGGGCGTGATGACCACGCACCGCGGCGCCTATCTCAACGCGCTCGGCGAGATCATCGTGCAGCGCCTCGAGGCGGCCTCGGTGTATCTCTGGACGCTGCCGCTCTTCCACTGCAACGGCTGGGGCTTTCCCTGGGCGCTCACCGCCATGGGGAGCCGCAACGTGCTCCTGCGGCGCATCGATCCGCCGCTCGTCTGGCGGCTCGTGCGCGAGGAGGGCGTCACGCACTTCAACGGCGCCCCGACCGTGCTCATCCTGCTCGCCAACGACCCCGCCGCGCCGCGTAAGCGGCTCCCGCAGCGCCTCAAGATCGCCACGGGCGGCGCGCCGCCGTCGCCCACGCTGCTCGCGCAGTGGGAGCGGCTCGGCGCGGAGATCACGCACATCTACGGCCTTACCGAGACCTACGGGCCGCACACGTGGTGCGAGTGGCTGCCCGAGTGGGAGGCGCTGCCCGAGGACGCGCGGGCGCGCCTGCGGGCGCGCCAGGGCGTGCCCTTCCCGACCCTCGGCCTCGAGCTGCGGGTGGTCGACGAGGCGATGCGCGACGTGCCCGCCGACGGCGCGACCATGGGCGAGGTGGTGATGCGCGGCAACAACGTCATGCGCGGCTACTTCGCCGAGCCCGAGGCGACTGCCGAGGCCTTCCGGGGCGGCTGGTTCCACTCCGGGGACGTGGCCGTGATGCATCCCGACGGCTGGATCGAGCTGCGGGACCGCAAGAAGGACATCATCATCTCGGGCGGCGAGAACATCTCGACGATCGAGGTGGAGCAGGCGCTCGCGTGCCACCCCGACGTGCTCGAGGTCGCCGTGATCGCAGTCCCCGACGAGAAGTGGGGCGAGGTGCCGAAGGCGTTCGTCGTGCCAAAGGCGGGCCGGCAGCCTACCCAGGCCGAGCTGATCGCGCACTGCCGCACGCTGCTCGCGCACTTCAAGTGCCCGCGCGAGATCGCCTTCGGCCCGCTCCCGAAGACCTCCACGGGCAAGGTGCAGAAGCACGTGTTGCGCGAGCGGGAATGGCGCGGGCAGGAGAAGCGGATCCACTGAAGGGCAGCGGCTGCCGGCTGCCCCAGCCGACCGGAGTGTGCTACGCCACGGGGCATGGACTACGTGCATCTCGGCCGCAGCGGCGTCAAGGTAAGCCGTCTCTGTCTCGGCACGATGAACTTCGGCCCCCACACCGAGGAGCGCGAAGCCTTCGCGATCATGGATCGCGCGCTCGAGCGCGGCATCAACTTCTTCGACACGGCCAACGTCTATGGCGGACGCCGCGGCGAAGGGATCACCGAGCGGATCATCGGCCGCTGGCTCGCCCAGGGCGGCGGGCGGCGTGAGCGGATCGTGCTCGCGACCAAGGTCTACGGCCGCATGGGCGACGGCCCGAACGACGGTCGACTGTCCGCCTACCACATCCGGCGCGCCTGCGACGATAGTCTGCGACGGCTCGGGACCGACCGCATCGACCTCTACCAGATGCACCACGTCGACCGCGACACGCCCTGGGAGGAGATCTGGCAGGCGATGGAGCAGCTCGTCGCCGCCGGCAAGGTCCTCTACGTGGGCAGCAGCAACTTCGCCGGCTGGCACGTGGCTCAGGCGATGGCGACGGCGGCGCGGCGCAACTTCTTCGGCCTCGTCTCGGAGCAGAGCCTCTACAACCTCGCCGTGCGCACCGTGGAGCTCGAGGTGATTCCGGCGTGCCAAGCGCATGGAGTGGGGCTGCTGCCCTGGAGCCCCCTTGCCGGCGGGCTCTTGGGGGGCGTCTTGGACGGCGCTGCGGGCGGCCGACGCGCGAGCGAGACGCTCCAACGCCGGGTGGCCGAGCGGCGCGCGCAGCTCGAGCAGTGGGAGGCGCTCTGCCGCGACCTGGGCGCGGCGCCCGCCGACGTCGCGCTCGCGTGGTTGCTGCACAACCCGGCGGTGACAGCCCCGATCATCGGCCCGCGCACGTGCGAGCAGCTCGACCAGAGCCTGCGCGCGCTCGAGCTGCGGCTCGCGCCCGAGACGCTCGCGCGGCTCGACGCGATCTGGCCCGGGCCGGGTGGCGCCGCGCCGGAAGCCTACGCGTGGTAGCGAGGGGCATGATCGCGCGCGCGCTGCATCACGTCTCCTTCCCGGTCCGCGACCTCGAGCGGGCCCGGCACTTCTACGGGGAGGTGCTGGGCCTCGAGGAGATCGAGCGCCCGGACCTGGGCTTTCCAGGGGCTTGGTACCGGGTGGGCGATGGCCAGGTTCATCTCCTGGTCACGCCGCCCGGTCTGGACGTGGGGACGCCGCCCTCGGCCCTCACCCCGCTCGCCGCCCACACGGCGTTCGCGATCGACGACTACCAGCGCGTGCACGCGATGCTCGAGGCCCACGGTATCCCGGTTCTCGCGGCCGGTCCCGAGATCGGACAGATGTGGGTCCAGGATCCGGATGGGCACGTGATCGAGCTCATCGCGCGGCCTTGAGGCCCGGTCAGTACGTGTAGGCGAGGCCGATCGACACCTTGCGGCCGAGCCGGAACTCGCGCTGCGGCAGGCCGCCCTGGGTGAAGCGCACGGGGTCGTTCAGGATGTTCTCCACCGCGAGCTTTACGGTGAGCGGGAGGTCGAGCAGGGTGACCGGCACGACGGCGACGGCGTCGAGCTGGTTGCGCGACTCCTCGACGATGTCGGGGAGGAAGTCGGCGCCGATCTCGGCGACGCGCGGCCCGGCCGTGTAGTAGAGAAGGCGGTAGCTCCCCCACCGCGGGTCCGCCCACTCGAGCACGGCGTTCGCGATGTAGGGCGCCTGCCCGCTCAGCGGCCGCTGCTTCGACGTTTGCACCTGGAGCTTGCCGCCGGGAATGGTGACCGTCGAATCGATGTAGGCCACGTTGGCCGCCAGGCTCAGGTTCTTCAGCCACGGCCGCACGAAGCCCAGGTCCTTGCGCCCCTCGAACTCGAAGCCGGTGAGCTTGCCGCTCGTGGCGTTGGTGAACGAGTCCACGTTGAAGGACGATTCGGGCACGACCGTCTGCTCGATCGGGCGCTGGAGGTTCTTGCGGAAGCCGCTGAGCGAGACGAGCTCGAGCGGCGAGAAGAACCACTCCCAGCGCAGGTCCCAGTTCTCGATGTGGCTTTCCACCAGGTTCGGGTTGCCGATGATCGGACGGAGCCCCCGGGGGCTCGGAAACTGCGTCGGCGACAGCTCGCGGAACTCGGGGCGGGAGACCGAGCGGCTGTAGCCGAATCGGAGATTCATGTCGTAGCGGGGACTGAACACGAGGTTCGCGCCGGGCAAGGGATCGAGGTCGTTCTTGACGATCTGCTGGAGCCCGGTCGCGCCGATGGCGAAGGTCTTGAGGCGGATGTACGAGTACTCCTGGCGCACGCCGGCAACGAGCCGCAGCCGGTCGCGTACCAGGGGCAGGTCGAGCATGCCGTAGCCGCCGATGATCTCCTGCGTCACGCTGTAGCTGTCGCCTGCCTGCGTGGTTTCGTCGAAGTCGACAAGCCCCGGGATCAGGTTGGACGGTGCGAGGATCACTTCCGGTGACTGCGTGAGATCGAACGCCCCCAGGTTGGGCGTATAGGTGAAGCGGCGCTGGTCGAAGGTGCGCTCGCGATACGAGTACGCCGGCCCGAACTTGAACTTGGCGGGCAATCCGGACCAGATGTCGGTAAACGGCAGCCCGGTCGAGAACGGGATCGTGAAGTCCACGGCCGAGTCCGTGAGTGTTTCGGTGAGCCCGTTGAACACCCGCGTGCCGCCGGAGGAATCCGTCGAGAACTGGAACGGGCCGTGCGGCTGGCCCGGGGGATTGGCGGCCTCGTACGCAATGTAGCGCGTATCGGGCTCCTTCTGGGTCGTCCGCGAATACGCCGTGCGCCAGTCGAGCCAGAGGTGCGACCAGCGGTGCTCTCCGCCGAGCTGGCCGAAGTCGAGCTCCTCTTCGGTGTACCGGAGCACGGTCTGACGCAGGAGCTGATTCTGTGTGTCCCTGCCGTCGGTGGCCGTCACCACGTCGAAGGAGTTGTGGTCGACGAGCCCGCGAAAGAAGAGCTTGTGGTTCGCCCCGAGCCTGTACGACGAGGTGAGCAGTCCCCCGAGTCGGGTCTTGAAGATGCTGTCGTCGACCCGGAGCGTCGTGTCGAGGCCGATTTTCGCGTTGGTGCCGCCCGTGTTGGTGAACGTGTTCTCGAGCCGGTGGGGAATGCTCTGGTACTGCGTCGTGTAGACGCCGGCCAGCTCGACGCCGAGCGGGCCCAGGCTGTCGCCCAGGGCGAGGTTCACGCCCGAGTCGGGGGGCGCGTCGTGCAGGCGGGTGTTCCAGATGTTCTTGAACTGCTGCGCAAAAAGATCCTTCCGCAGCGGTGAGAGCGTCTTGAAGCTCGTGGTGTCCGGAATCGCTGGCAGCTCGCGGAACTCGTCGCCGAGACCCAGGTAGTCGAGACTGCCGCCCTTGTAGGTCCGGAAATTCTTGAACGTCGTCTGGCTGTTGAAGGCGGTCGACATGCCCGCCGAGAGCGTGAAGCGATCGGGGAACTCCCGCGTGTGGATGTCGACGAGGCCGCCCGAGAAGTCGCCTGGAAGGTCGGGCGTGTACGACTTGATCACCGCAAGCGACTCGATGAAGTCGGCCGGGAAGAGGTCGAGCGGAACCACGCGGCGCTCGGGGTCGGGGCTGGGCAGCCGGCTGCCGTTGAGGAGCGCGCTGCTGTAGCGCTCGCCGAGGCCGCGGATGAAGATGAAGCGGTCGTCCTTCACGGTGACCGCGGGCACCCGCTTGACGACGGCGGCCGCGTCCCTGTCGGGCGTCTTCTTGATGACCTCCGCGCTGAGCGTGTCGCTCACCACCGCGGCCTTCTTGCGCTCCGCGAGCTGCGTCGCCTCGGCCGCGCGGTCGGCCTGGGCCACCACCTCGACGACCTCGACGCTGCCCTTAGCGGTGGCGAGGCTCGCGTCGGCCTTGGTCACGTTGCCGGCGGTGACGACGACATTTTGCAGGCGCAGCGGCTGGTAGAGCGGTGCAAAGATGCGGAGCTGATAGGTGCCGGGGGGCAGCTCGACGCGGAAGCGGCCGTCGAGGTCGGTCTTCACGATCTTGCCCTGACCGACGATTTCCACCCCCGCCTCGATGATCGGGTCGCCCGTGGTCTTGTCGAGCACGACGCCGCTCACGGTGCCGGTTGCGCCGGCCCCGGGAGGCGGGTCGGCGGCGATCGCGGGTAGTCCGCGCACGAGCCCCGTCGCCACGAGCAACGCCGCACCGAGTCGCCACAGCCGCATCGTTGGTTTTCCCCCTGCGGCCTCGGGATCTAGACGGCCGACGTTGCCGCCGCGTTACCGCCCGTCGAACAGTTGCCGCACGGCTCGAAAACATCGCCGGCCTGCAACGGCCCGGTCACGCACGCGCGCTACGGTCGCATCGCCTCACGAACCGTTTTTGCAGAGTTCCCGATTGTTCAATGCCACCGTCATGCGAGCTTGGTAGGTAGGGGACACGCGAGGCCGGGCATCAGCCCGGACGCGTCACGGGAGGAAGTCATGCGAATGCGAATCAGATGGATGGGAAGCAGGCGCGCCACCGCGATGGTCGCGGCGGGCGCCGCCGTGCTCGGGATGGTCGGCTCGAGCTCGGCGGACGTCAAGGCGTCGCGGAAGTGCCGAGGCGAGATCGCGAAGGCGCTTTCGAATGTCGTGAACGCTGGCTACGCCGACGTGGCGGCCTGCCACAAGGCCGCCGACAAGGCCGCGCAGCCGAGTGGGGAGTGCAACGTCGTCACCTCCGCGGCCTTCGACCCGAAGGGCAAGTACGCGGGTGCGAAGAGCAAGGCGGCGACGGGCATTGGGAAGGCCTGCCTCGCCGGCGATCCGGTGCTCGACAACTACCAGGGCATGGACGTCACGGGGGCGACGGAGCCGGTCATCGACGATACCGTCGGCGGCAGCTCGATCCTGGTGGTGGGCGGCCTCAATCTCAACGGCGACAAGGCCAAGAAGAAGTGCGTCGAGACGATCGCGAAGGCGCAGGCCGCGATCGTCAAGGAAATTCTCAAGAACTCGACCAAGTGCCAGGCGGGCCTGGACAAGACCGCGACGCTCTTCGGCCCGCTCGCCCCGACCTGTCTCGACGCGGGGGCGAAGTCGAGCGCGAAGGCGACCACGAACATCCAGAAGGCCTGCGGCAGCCTCACCGGCACCGACGTCGGCACCTGCACGCCCCTGCCGGCTTGCGCCGTGAGCGGCAGCGTGACTGCGGGGCAGAGCCTGGCCAAGACCCTTTACCAGCAGCTGCCGCCGCCGTCGGGCCAAGTCTGTGGCAACGGCGTGGTCGAGGGCACGGAACAGTGCGACGACGGCAGCGCCAATGGCACGCCTGGCGATCCGTGCAGCACGAGCTGCGAGTCGCTGGCGGAGACCTGTGGGCCGGGGACCGCGGCGGGCGGGTCGATCATCGGGCACCGCGTGGTCACGGTGAGCCTCGACATCCCCGGGGGCCAGCGGCTCGCCGGGGTGCAGGTGGGCTTCGACTATCCGCAGCTCGAGGCGAGCATCAAGGGCACCGGCGCTTCGAGTGTCGTGCAGAACGCGGTGCAGGTGCTCCAGTCCACCCCCACGATGCTCACGCTCGCCAACGACACCGATGCGGACCTCTCGTTCGTGATCGCGGGCAACGCGAACTTCATCCAGTCGGGACCGCTCTTCAGCGTCACGCTCGACGAGTGCGTGCCGAACTCGGTCGGCATCTGTAATCGGACGCAGAACGTCATCGGCTGCTGCCCGCAGGCCGATTTCGCGGCTTGCACCGCAAACCCGAGCGACCCGGTCGCCTGCTTCTGCGGCGCCTCGGGCAGCGCAACCGGCGCGCAGTGCGCCGCGGCCTCCTGCACCGCCGGCGCGTGCTCGTCGGCAAGCGGCGGGCTCCTCGATCAGGCCACCTGCGAGGCGTGTCCAGATCTCGGCGGCTGCTTCAGCGTCTTCAACCCACCCGTCTGCCCGAGCGGCCACTTCCCGCTGGAGGCGGTCGGCCAGTGCGACAACGTCGTCGGCGCCTGCCCGTCGGACAACGTCTGCGTAAGCCAGGACCTCCAGATCAAGCAGTCGTGCACGGTGACCGACCCGGTCGATGCCCTCGCGCGGCCGATCGCCGGCGTCACCTGCTCCATCTCCATCACCGAGACGCCCTGAAAACGCTCGTGCGGCGTCCCAACACTCGACTGAGGAAGGAAACGACGATGAACCTGAAAGGACTCACGTGGAACGCGATGCTGGTTGGCCTCGCGGGCATCGTGGGCGTCGCCGCGTTCGCGCCGCGCGCCCGCGCGGCCGGATGCGCCGACCTCAACAACGACGGGCGGGTGACGATCGGCGACGCCATCCGGCTCATCCAGGCGGTCGGGGTCGGGCCGTCGGCGGCCGACTGCGGCGGGGCGGGCTCGCTCTCCTGCGGTGACCTGAATGCCGACGGCGCGCTCAGCGTCGCCGACGTGGTGACGCTGCTCAATGCGCTCACCGGCAATCCCACGCTCTTCCCGCTCTGTCAGGGCAAGGGCAACGTCATCGCCTGCTCCGGCGGCAAGGCGACGGTGACCGGCAACCTCACGACCAACCAGGAGTGGTCGGCCGCGTGCCCCGTGTACGTCGACGGGCTCACCTTCGTGCAGCCCGGGGTGACGATCACGATCGACCCGGGCACGACGATCGTGGGGATGGATCCTCCGACGCAGAACGGCGGCCCGACCAACGTCTCCGCGCTCATCTTCCTGCGCGGGTCGAAGATCAACGCGGCCGGCACGCCCACCCAGCCGATCGTGATGACCAGCCAGGACCACTTCGAGCACAACAACGGTCACATCGGCGACTGGGGCGGCCTCACGATCAACGGCAACGCCCCGGTGAACTGCCCCGGCGGCGAGTGTCTGGCGGAGGGGCTCGTCGGCGTTCCGTTCGGCGGCAGCAACCCGAACGATAGCAGCGGCGTCATGGAGTACGTGCGGGTCGAGTTCTCGGGCAGGGAGCTCACCCCGGACAACGAGCTGAACATCATCACCTACAACGGCGTCGGCCGTGGCAGCGTGTTCGATCACATCCAGGCGAACGTCGGCTTCGACGACTGCCAGGAGTGGTTCGGCGGCACGGTCAACATGAAGTACCTGGTGGATTCCGGCTGCGGTGACGACCTCTTCGACACGCAGCTCGCGACCACGGGTGAGTACCAGTACCTGCTCGGCGTCTACTACAACCCGTACATGCAGAACGCGGGGAACCACGGCTTCGAGTGGGACAACAACGAGAACGGGTTCGACCTGCTCCCGCGGAATGCACCCAAGGTCTGCAACTTCACCATGATCGGCACCGCGCTCCAGCCGAACGCGGTCGGCGAGAACTCGGAGCGCGGCACGAACCTCCGCCGCGGCACCGCGGGCATCATCGCCAACACCATCTGGGAGCACTTCCGCAACGCCGGTCTCCTCGTGAGCGACAACGCCACCGCGGCGCAGGCCTGCACCAATGCGACGACGCTCAAGCCCGGCGGGCTCCTCGTCGAGCACAGCCTGCTCTTCGACAACGGCAACGACGGCGGCGCGCCGTTGCAGGTGACCGGGAACTGGACGTCGCCCTGCACGCCGCAGCAGTGGTACGCCCTGCTGCCGTCGGTCTCGCCGTCGAACCCGACGCAGAACGGGTCGGACCCGCAGATTCCGGTGGTCTACGGTCTCGGGCTGCCCGCCTCGCAGACCGATCTCAACCAATTCATCCCGGCGGGCTCCTCGCCCGGCGTCGCCAGCAATCCGCTTGTCAATTCGCTGGCGATGGACTGCAAGAGCATCGACCCGACGTTCTTCGACACCACCAACTACGTCGGGGCGTTCCGGCCGGGAGATCCGGCCTCCAACTGGCTCACCAGCCCCTGGATCAGCTTCCACCTGCAGTGAGCCGTCCGGCCAGCGCGGGGCGGCGGTCGTCCGCCGCCCCGCCCGGCCGCTCGAAGGGGATCGTCATGAAGGTCGCTTCGGTCGCCAAGACGCTCGTGGTCGTCATGCTGGTCCTCGCGGTGCACGCCGCGGCGACCGCGCCGTCGCGGCCGCGGCGCCTGACGGATGCGTCGCCGTCGGTGGATGCGCTCCTCGAGCGCTTCCGCGAGGCGCTCGTTGCCAAGGACAAGGCGGCGCTGCGCGCGCTGCGGGTCACGCAGGACGAGTACCTCGGCATCATCATGCCCGGCAGCGTCGAGCCGGGCCAGCCGCGCGCGCACTACTCGGACCAGGCCCAGCAGTACTTCTGGGGCGTCCTGAACGGCAAGAGCATCTACGTCGAGGCGGACCTCCTTTACCAGTACGGCGGCCATCCGTTCCGCATCACGGGGGTGAGTTTCCGACGTGGCATCAAGGACTACGCGGACTACCGGGCCTACCGTCAGCTCACGCTCGCGATCGAGGACGACGCCGGCAAGGTGGACCACCTGAAGATCGGGTCGATCGCGGAGGTCGACGGGCAGTTCAAGTTCATCTCCTACGTACGTGACTGAAGAGAAGGGAAGGGAGAAAGCGATGAAGCGAAGGATTGGGGTTGCGTTGCTTGCGGCCGTGGCTGTGTTCCCCGGCACCGTGCGGGCTGGGGCGCCGCCCGAGATCAAGTGCGCCGCCACGAAGCAGAAGGCGGCCTCCGCCAAGGAGAAGGCGAAGGCGCTCTGCTACGCGAAGGCGGCGGGCGCCAAGGTACCGACGCCGGTCGATCCCGCATGCCTCGCGAAGGCCGAGGCGAAGTTTCAGACCGCGTTCACCAAGGCGGTGGCCAAGGGCCCCTGCGCCGATCCGGGCAATGGCCTCCCCGACCCGAGCAAGCCCATCGAGGACAGCGTCGACGCATGCGTGAGTCACATCACCGACCAGCTCCCGGGAACCGTCGCGACCGCCAAGTGCACGGCCGCGAAGATCAAGGCGGCGGGCGCCGACGCCGCGGGCGAGCTTGCCTGCTACGCGAAGGCCGCGGGGGCGAAGGTGCCGACCCCGGTCGATCCCGCGTGCCTCGCGAAAGTGGCCGCGAAGCTCGGCCCCGCCTTCACGAAGGCCGACTCCGGGAAGGCGGGCGCCTGCCCTGGGGATGCGGCGACGCTCCAGGCGGAGATCGATGGATCGTGCGTCACGACGATCGCGAACCAGCTCCCGCCGAAGCCGCCGGGCTGCGGCAACCGGGTGATCGAACCGGGGCTCGGCGAGACCTGCGACGACGGGAACACGATCGAGGATGACGGCTGCCCGAGCAGTTGCCACGTGGACACGTGCACGCCGATGCCGGGCACGACCTCGGCCTCGGTGACCTTCACGTCCGGGACCCCGCTCGGCGGCCTCGTGGTCTTTATCGACTATCCGGAGGGAAAGGTCGCCAGTCTGACGGTGAAGTATCCCTTCGGCGTGACCGGCAGCTCGAACGACCTCGGCTACGGCGTGAAAACCGCCGTGGTCAAGATCGGCGCCCTGCCGGCGAAGTTCGCAACGCTCACGTTCGCGAACCTCTGCCAGGGGGCGGCGGCGCCGACGGCCGCCGACTTCAGGTGCACGGTGGAGGACGCGGCGGACACGGCTGGCAATGCCGTCGACCCGAGCACGGTGACGTGCAGCGTGAGCATCCCCTGAGGGCACACAGGTGACGGGCGTGGAGGGCCGGCGCCCCGTCCGTCCTTCCACCACCCGTCGCCTCCGGTTGGAGGAGGGATGCGGAGACAAGGTGTTGCGGTCGCGCTCCTGCTCGTGGTGAGCAGCGCGGGCAGCGGGGGGGCGCGCAGCGGACGGCACGCGCTGCTCGCCTGTCGGCACTGGCTCGCCGAGACGCTGAGCGTCGTGATCCGCGCGAGCCTCCACCGGGTCGCCTCCTGTCACGACGCCTTCCACGGCGCGCGCTCGACCGTCGACTGCAACGCCGTCGCCACGACCGACGACTTCATCCACGCGCAGGCCCGCGCGCGCGGGATCATCCCCGAGTTCTGCCAGGGCGGAAACCCCGTTCTCGCGAACTATCCGACGGGGGTGAACCCCGGCATCGCCGTTTCGACGACCATCGCGCGGCGGATCGCGCAGAATGGGGAGGCGCTGCAGGGCCTCACCCGCCTGCCCGCGGGTCGCGGCGGGCATGCGCTACGGCGCTGCGTCCGCGCCGTCGGGCACGCACGGACGGCGCTGGTGACCCGGATCGTCGCGGCCGCGGTGCGCTGCCAAGCGCGCTTCGACCGGCGGGCTACGGTGCTCGGCGCGATCGCGCCGGCATGCCTCAAAACGGCGCCGCGCACGGCCGCGCGCGTGCGGCGAAGGGTCGGGCGCGCCTGCCGCGGCGTCACCGGTGCCGAGATCGGGAGCTGCGATCCGCTGCCCGAGTGTGTGATCGCCAGCGTCACGGCCCTCGGACAGGCGCTCGCACGCGACATCTACGGCGCGCTGCCCGACGAGCGCGGTCGGCTCTGCGGCAATGGCGAGCTCGACACGGGCGAGGAGTGCGACGACGGCAACGAGGACGATCACGACGCCTGCACGAACCAGTGCCAGAAGGCGCGCTGCGGCGACGGAATCGTGGAGGCCGGTGTCGAGGAGTGCGACGACGGCAACAACGTGGAGACCGATGCCTGCACGCCGCAGTGCAGGCTCGCGCGCTGCGGCGACGGAATCGTCGAGAAGGGCGTCGAGGAGTGCGACGACGGCGGCGCCAACGGCACGCCCGGCGACCCCTGTGGCAGCGACTGCCGGTTCGCGGAGGTCAGCTGCCCGCCGACGGGCGCGGTGCAGGCCACACTCAGCCTCGTGCCGGCCAAGGACGGGTCGACGGCGGCGGAGTTCGCCGGCATCCAGGTGATACTCGGCTACCCGACTGGGGTCGGCATCCCCGGCTCGGGCGCCCTGCCGGTCGGCGATCCGACCGACCCGGCGACGCGCATCGTGCTGCTGGATCAGGACCTCTACACGGGGCTGATCGTCTTCAAGGACAGCGACACGGCGTTGGTCACGACCGTGGCGACGTCGTCCCCGGTGCGAATGGGTGTTGCCCCGCTGCCATTCGAGCGGGTGACGTTCGATTGTACGTCCGGCGCCAGGTTTACGCCGAGCCAGTTCCCCTGCAGCGTGACCGACGAGTCGGGAAAGCTCGGCAACACGATTCCCGCGGAGCAGCGGCCGGCCTGTGCCGTGGCGTTGACCGCGCGCTGACCGACATGGAGGGTATGATGCTTCGCCGCTTGCTGTGTGTTCTCGGCCTTCTGGCGACCGCCGCCGCGTCGGCGGCACAGCCCAGCTCCGACCTCGACACATACGCGCTCTTCGCGACCGCGAGCCTGCGGGCGAGCGGGCTGCGTGTGCTTTCCGGGAACGTGGGTGTCGACGCGGGGCCGCTCACCGTCCACGGCGTGCTCGACGCGCCCGAATCGAGCGTCGCGGCCGACGTGGTCCGGCTTGGCGGGCCAGCACGCTGCGCGGCGCTCTTCGCGGCCACGAGCGCCACGGGAGGCGGTGCAGCCTGCGGTCCCGCGCAGCCGTTCTCCCTGCCGATCCTTGCGGATGTGGGCGCAGCCTGCGGCCTTCCCGTTCCGGCGCCCACCTGCGCCCCGGACCGGTCGATCGCGGTGCCGCGCGGGGCGACCCGCCGGCTCGCCCCCGGTGCCTACGGTGACGTGGCGGTCGCGGGTGGGCCGGGCGCGCCGGGCCGCCTGGTGCTCGCAGGCGGCGAGTACGTCTTCTGCAGCCTGCGCGTCGGCCGCGGGGGCGTCGTGGAGGCGGACTCGGCGGTGCAGGCGTTCGTCACCGGGGACGTGTCGCTCGGCTCTGGCGCCGAGCTCGGCGTCGTCGCCGACCGCGACGTGCGGGACCTCGTGCTCCGTGCGGGCTACGGCCGCATCACCGTCGCGCGGCGCGCCGTGCTGGAAGGTGTCGTCTGTGCACCCGACGCGCTCGTGCGGCTCGCGGATGGGGCTCGGGTGGCGGGGCGGCTCGTGGGTGGCCAGATCCGTACGGGGCGCATCACCGTGAGCGGCTTGCCGGCGGGGCCCGGGTCGACCACGACGACGACGACCAGCACCACGACGACCACGAGCCCGACGACGACCACGACGACCACGAGCTCGACCACGACGACCACGACCACGACGACGACCACCACCAGCACGACGCTGGCGGGGCTTACCTGTCCCACGGGCGGCATCGTCACGGCCACGGTCACGCTCGTGCCGGCGGCCAACGGCTCGACGCGCTCGCCGGTGGCGGGCCTCAAGGTGACCCTCGCCTATCCGGCGGGTGTGAGCCTGCCGGGCTCGGGGGTGCTGCCGGTGAACGATCCGACCGATCCGGCGACGCGCGAGCTGCTGCTCGACGTCGCCCTCTACAATGGGCTCATCATCTTCTTCGACACCGACACGATGCTGGTGACGACGGTGGCGGCGCCCCCGGGGCACCCGGTGACGCTCAACGGGCCGTACGGTTTCGAGGAGGCGCGGTTCGACTGCAGCCCGGGGACGGCGGTGGCGGCCGACGGCTTTGCGTGCGCGGTGGTCGACGAGGCGGACCCGCTGGGCGGCGTCATCCCGCCGGAAGAGCGGCCGAGCTGCCAGGTGACGGTGTCGCCGTGACCCGGGAAGTCGGCCTGGCGCTCGTCCTGTTTGCGGGCGGCGCCTGCGGCTGGTACGGGCAGCCGCCCACATCGGTGACCACGGTCCTCGACGCGAACGAGGCGCCGCCCGAGGCGCTGGCCGCCCTCCCGACGCTCGGTCCGGACGATGCCGAGCGGATCGTGGCGGCGCGTCCGTATTACGCGAAGGAGGACCTCCTCCGGCGCCACCTCCTGAGCCAGCGCCAGTACGACGCCGTGCGCGACCACATCGTGGTCGGCCCTCCGGCGGCGCCGGGCTACCTGCGCTGGGTGCCGCCGGAGCCGTAACGGGGCCGTCGGGCTCAGGGCGACGTCACGGTGCAGGTGACGCCGTCGAGCACGTCGCCGTTCTCGTCCGCGGCGTCGGTCACGATGCAGGTGAAGTCGCTCGCCGCGGGCGGGCTGGCGCACTGGCAGTCCTCGAAGGTGATCGTGAACAGTCGGTTCGAAGGGAAGGGAGAGCCGCTCGCGACCGCCTCGAGGAGCGCCCAGTCGAGGTCATTGGAGCTGCCGAACGCGCCGAAGGGCAGCTTGCTGATGCTGGCGAGGACCGAGGCCTGATTGCCGCTCCCGGGGATGATGACCTGCCCCTCGGGGTAGTCGACGAAGACGGTAAGCCCCGCCACCTGCTTGCCCGCGGGGGCCGTGTACGTCACCGTGAAGGTGCGGCTGGAACCGATGACCGGCGTGCACGCCGCGATGACGCAGTTCCCGGGGCAAGGGTCGCCCGGCGTGCCGTTGGCGGCGCCGTCGTCGCAGGTCTCCCCCGGGTCGACCGTGCGATTTCCGCACAGGCCGGGCAGGGTGGTGCTCGTCGTCGTGGGCGGGCACGCGGGCGCCGTGGTCGCTGTCGTGCTGGTGGTCGTGGTGGAGGTCGTGCGCGTCGGCTCGGAGGAGGTCGTCGTGGTCGGCGTGGTCGTGGTCGTCGTCGAGTTGGGGGCGAGCGTCGCCGTAAAGGGCTCGGCCTTGAGCCCCTTCGCCTTCACCTTGCCGACCATCGTGCTGCAGTCGCCGCTGATCGTCGCGGCGAGCTTGACGCGGCGGAGCGTCCCGCAGCTCGGCCACTGCGCGGCGAGCTTCGTGCCCCGGCGCGTCGCCCGCACGGTGGCCGCGCGCAGCGCGCAGTGGGTGCCGAGCGCGATCTGCCTGCCCTGCACCAGCACCTCCGCCGGCGCCGGTGCGCTGTCAGCGACGAGCGCGTCCGCGCCCTGCGTGACGAGGTAGCGCCCGGGCGGACACGGCACGGGCTTGGGTTTGCGCGCCGGGGCGTCGGCAGCGAGGAGCAGGGCGCCGGCGACGGCGCCGGCGCTGACGAAGTGAATCGTCCGCAGCATGCGATCCCCCTTCGAACGGGTTTTCCCGAGAGGGATACCCACGCGACGCTGCGGGGACGTCACGTGCCGGTGACGCCTGCGTGAAAGGAACGCGCGTCGAAAATCATTCCAGCATCGCCGACCCGTCACGCTGGCGTTACAGCCGCCTGCCACCATGACGCCGCGCCATGAGCGAGCACGGCTGGCGGTTCGAGGCGTACGCGGCCCGCGCACGCGGCGAGCGGCACTGGGGAGTTTCGGTCACCGTCTCCGCGGGCGTCTATGTCGCACTCGCGGTGGCCATTGCCGCGCTCGGCGGGCGGCGGGTGGCGCGGGTGGCGCAGAAGGCGGTCGACGTCACGTTCGTCGAGCGCGTAATGAAGATGCCCGAGCCGCCCCCGCCCGCGCCCCCCAAGCCCGAGGTGAAGCCGCAGGCGCCGGCGGCTGCTGCCCCGGTCGTGCGCCCCGACCAGAAAATCCGCCGGCTCGAGAAGCCGCCGCCTCCGAAGGAGATGGTGGCCCCGAAGGAGATGCCGCGGCAGGCGCCGGCGGAGGCCGATCCGAGCCAGGACAAGGGCGTCGCGGTCTATGGCGAAGGGGGCACGGGCGACGCGGCTGGTCTCGAAGGCGGGGTTGCGCAGGGCGGCGTCGTCGGCGGCATGGTCGGGGGCGCGATTGCGCTGCCCGAGGACGCGGAGGCGCCGGTTCCCGACGCGCACAACGTCGTGCCGGCCTACCCGCGCGAGGCGCGCGCGGCCGGCAAGACCGGCACGGTCGTGCTCAAGGTCGTCATTCTCGCCGACGGCAGCGTTGGCAGCGTGCAGGTCATGCGCGGCGAGGAGCCGTTCGTGAGCGCCGCGGTCGAGGCCGTGAAGAAGTGGCGATACACGCCGGCGCGCTACAAGGGACAGGCGATCACCGTCTACCGGATCATCCAAATCCCGTTCCGGCTCGCCTGATCGGCACGAAAGGGAAGAGACGATGGGGTTCAGTTTGGCCGAGATTCTCCGGAACATGGGCTTGCCCGCGAAGATCGTGGGTGGGCTCCTGCTCGCGATGGGGCTCGCGTGGCTCACGGTGTTCGTCGAGCGGCTCTTCGCCCTCGGCCGCTCGCGGCAGGCATCCCGGCAATTCGCCTCCGAGCTCGCGCGGGAGCTGCGGCGCGATCGCCTCAAGCGCGCCATCGCGACGGCGGCCCGCTATTCGCGCGCGCATCTGGCGCGGCTGGTCGGCGCCGCGCTGGCCACGTACACGCGAGCGCACGAAGCCCACGACGGCTCGGGCTTGTCTCCGGTCGAGCGCACGCGCCGCCACGTGGAGCGCCTGCTCGAGGAGCTCGGCGCCGACCTGCGGCGAGGGCTGCCCGTCCTGGCATCGGTCGGCTCGGTCGCTCCCTTCGTCGGGTTGCTCGGCACCGTCCTCGGCATCATCTCGGCCTTCCAGGGCATCGCGGCGACCGGCTCGGGCGGTCTCTCGTCGGTCTCCGCCGGCATCAGCGAGGCACTGATCGAGACGGCGCTCGGGCTTGCGGTCGCCATTCCCGCGGTGCTGGCGTTCAACTACCTCTCGACGATCGTCGCCCGTGACGAGCAGGCGCTCGCAGCCGCTGCCGGCGAGCTTCTCGACACGCTCGAAGGCTGGGGCGGGCCGCGGGAGGAGCCGCACGGGGAGCGCACGAGCGTGGCGCACGAGGAGGGGGATCGGCGTGAGCTGGTCGCGTAGGAGCCGGCCTGCCGACATCCAGCCCGACATGAACGTCACCCCGCTGGTCGACGTCGTGCTCGTGCTGCTCATCATCTTCATGGTGGTTGCCCCGCGCCTCGAGCAGGACGTCCAGGTGAATCTCCCGGGCGTCTTCAACCCCGACCCGGAGGTCGCGGGGGCCACCGATCCGCTCAAGGTCACGGTTGCGCGGGCGGGCGAGTACTGGCTCGACCAGCGGCGCTATGATCTCGACGGAGTGATCGAGGCGCTCGCCGCCGCGCACGCTGCGGAGCCCCTGCGGCGACTCGAGCTGCGGGGCGACGCCGGGCTCGCCTACGGCGACGTGCGCCAGCTCTTCGCGCGCGCCCAAGCGGTCGGCTTCCCCGGCATCGCCCTCCAGGTGGGCGAGCGCCACCGGACGCCAGGTCCGGATGCGGACGGCGGGGACTAGCGATGGCGATAACCGTGGGCTCGGAGACGCGCGGCGTGACCCCGCAGATGAACGTGACGCCGCTGGTGGACGTCGTGCTCGTGCTCCTCATCATCTTCATGGTCATCACGCCGCTGCTCACGAAGACGTTCTGGGTCCATACGCCGAAGCAAGAGCGCGAGGAGGTGGACGCGAAGGAGCTCTCGCCCGATCCCAACCCGCCGCTCGTGCTGCACGTCGGCGCGGGACGGAGCATCGAGGTGAACGGCGTCGCGATGACGGTCGGCGAGCTGCCGGAGCGACTGCGGCGGATGTTCGCCGCCCGCGACGATCACGTGCTCTTCTTCGACGCGGCCGACGACGCCGAGTACGGCTTCGCGGTGGCGGTGATGGATCAGGCGCGCGCGGGCGGCGCCGTGACCATCGCGGCGCTCACGCGCCCGCTTGCGGCCGCACCCGCACCGACCCCTCAGCCCTCCAGCCGCGACGGGTCCAGTCGGTAGCCGACCCCGCGCACGGTGACGAGCGCCGCGGCGGCGCCAGCCCGCGCGAGCACCCACCGCAGGCGGCGCACGTGCGCGTCGACGGTTCGCGGCTCCACCCGCACCTTGCGGCCCCAGACGGCGGCGAGCACCTCCTCCCGCCGGTGGACGCGGCTCGGGTGCTCGACGAAGAAGCGCAGGAGCGCGAAGTCCCTGGCGGCCACGTGGACGCCCCGGCCGTCGATGCGCACCTCCCGGGCGTCGAAGTCGATGCGCAGCCGGCCGCGCTCGTAGACCTCGTGGGGTGGGGCCTGGGCGGCCGAACGGCGGCGGAGCGCTGCGCGCACGCGCGCGATCAGCTCGCGCGGATTGGTCGCGTCGAGCACGTCGTCGGCTCCGGCCTCGAGGACGGCGCCGCGCGCCTCCGGCGGCACGCCGCAGACGAGAATCGGCACGCCGCGTGTCCCGGGGGCGTGGCGCAGCCGGCTGCAGACAGCGACCGCCGCCTGGTGGCCGTCGGTGCAGGCGACGATCGCGGCGGGGGCGTCGCCGAGGCCGGCGAGCAGGGGCTCGTCGGCCTCGCGCACGAACCAGTGCTCCCGCTCGAACCAGGTGCGCAGCGCTTCGCGGGCCGGTGCGTCGCTCCCGACGATGACGATGGGGCGCGTCAGGGGCATGGGGCACCGGCCTTTCTACCCTCATCCCATGACGCCTTGGTGACGAGCGCGTGATCGCGGCGCGAGAATATCGTGATCGCGGCGCACAGCGCGACGGGGGACGAGCGTGCCGCTGGCCCGAATCTCGCCGCGCGAGACGCCCCCGCTCACGCGCTGGCGCTCGGCCGCTTCTTGAACTCCGCGTGCCAGCGCGCGACGTTCCGATGCGCGGGGTCGAGGGCCACGCCCGCGAACTCGGTGAACTCGAGCGCGGCAAAGAGCGTGCAGTCGGCGATCGTCGGCCGGGCACCCGCCACGAACGGATTGCTGCCAATGCGGGCGTCGAGCACGGCGAGGTGCGTTGCCAGCCGCTTGCGCGCGTTCTCCGCTGCCTCGGCCGACTGCTTGAGCCGCGCCGCCATGAAGGGGTGGGTGTTCTGGAAGATGGTGCCGACGCTTAGCAGCACCCCGAGCTCGCAGATTCGCTCGAGCTCCCGCACCCGCGCGCGCTCGAGCGGGGTGCGCCCGATCATCGGCGGCTCGGGGTGCAGCTCCTCGAGGTACTCGATGATCGCGAGCGACTCGGTGAGGATCGTGCCGTCGTCGAGCTCGAGCACGGGCAGGCCGCCGAGCGGGTTCTTGGCGAGAAACTCGGGTCGGCGGTTCTCGCCGGTGACGATGTCCACCGGCACTACCGGGATCGTGATGCCCTTTTCGGCGAGGTAGACGCGCAGTTTTTTCGGGTTGGGCGCGCCGGCGAAATCGTAGAGCTTCATGCAAGGCCCTCCTCGCCCGTCCGGGTAGCGGGCCCGACCCCCTGAGTAAAGCGCTTCCGCGCCGGGCGTGCGGTGAGGTAGAGGCAAGCCCCGATGACCGACGCACCCCTGCCGCTTGTCCGCCGCGACGATCTCGTGCGCGCCCAGCTCCCGCACCTTGCGCGCGCTGCGGGCGCCGCCCCCGTGCGCGTCGGCATCACGGGAAGCGGCCCCGACCTCCTCGTGCTTACCTGGTCGGCCGCGGACCTGGCGCGCGAGCGCGCGGCTGGCGCCCGGCTGCTCACGCGCCTCGGCGTGCGACCGGGGGTGCCCGTCGCCAACGCGCTGCCGGGGGCGCTGGCCACCCCTGGGTCGCTGCTCTTGGGCGACGTCGTCGAGGAGATCGGCGCGCTCGACGTGCCGCTCGGTCCGGCGGGCGACGCCGCCGCAGCCGCGGCGGCGTGGGCGCTCTTCGACCGGGTGCGGCCGGAGGTCCTCGTGCTCGATGCCGGGGGCGCGGCCCTTCTCGCGGCGGCCCCGCCGGCCGAGCGCCCGTGGTGGCGCGGGATCGTCTGGCTGCGCACCGCGACGAGCGTGCCGCCTCGGGTGCGGCCGCCGGCCGGATTCGGCGGGTGGCAGCGCGTGTGGCTCGCGGTGCCCGAGGCGACGAGCTTCGTCGCGCATACGTGTGCCCGCGGGACCTTCCACCTCGACGAGGAAGTGCGGGCCGAAGTCGTCGGTGCGGGCTGCGTCCGCACGCTCGTGCTCACCGCGCTCGGCTTCGAGTCCCGTCTGCTCCGCTACGTGACCGGCCTCGACGCCCGGCTCCTCGACGGCCCGTGCGCGTGCGGCGCAGCCGGCGCCGCGCTCCTGCTCGGCTAGGGCCGCTACTGCACGGTGATCGTGCCGGTCATGCCGAGGGCGAAGTGCGCCGAGCAGTAGTAGGGGAACGTCCCGGTGGTCGGGAACGTGTGATCGTAGGTCGTGCCCGCCCCGGAGAGCGGGGCCGTCGCGCAGCCCGTGTCGTTCGGCGAGCAGAAACGGCCGTCGGACGTGCCGTCCATCCCGCTCACCACGTTGTGACAGCAGCCGGCCCACACCCAGTGCACGGTGTCGCCTGCGTGGATGGTGAGGTTCGCAGGGCTAAACGTGAGCCCGCCGTCGCCCACCATGACGGTATGCGTCCGCGCGCCCGGCATCGTCGTGGTCGTGGTGCTGCCCGGGACGGTCGTCGTCGTGGTGGTGGGCAGCGGGCAGGAGCCCTGGCTGCAGGCCTCGCAGCAGCTCGGCGCCGTGCCGACGCAGGCCCCGCCGCCCTTGGGGGCCTTGCACTTGCTGGCGCTGGCTTTGATCGCGCACCTGGTCACCCCCTTTGCGTTCGTGCGGCAGCAGGTGACGGAGCCCGCCGGCTTCCCGCAGGTCGACCTGGCCGCGCAGGCGACGACCGCGCCCTTGCAGCTCTTCGGGAGCTCGCCGCCCGCGACGGCCGCCTTGGCGACGCCGGCCACGCACTTGACGTACTGCCCGTGGTTCGTCGCGGCGGCGCAGGGACAACGGGCCTCCGCCGCGGCGCGGACCGCGGCCACGGCGGCCGGGTCCACGCACGGCGCGGCGTGGGCGCGTTGCACGCCGAGCGCGGTCAGCACGACGATCGCAACGACGCGCAGCACGCCCGGAACCCTCCGTTCCATGATGGTCGCCCGACCCCGTTCCGGTTACATGGGCTCCTTCCCGTCGGCCCCGCGGCGGTGCTAGGAGCCCCTCCGATGTCCACCCCCCACGGTCTCCCCTTCGCTCCGACCAAGGTCGGCGTCCTCATCGACATCGACATGGGGACCAAGGCGGACTTCCTCGCCACGCTGCGCATGGGCTTCGACGAGGCGCACGCGGCGGGTGTGCTGCTGCGGCCGGTCGAGCTGGTCGTGGAGGAGGCGATCGGGCTGCCGCGACTGGAGGCCCGCAACCCGATCGCGGGGTATCGCCGGCTGGTCGACGCCGGCGTGCTCTGCGTCATCGGGCCGCTCATCACCGACAACTCGCTGGCGCTCGCCCCGGTGATCGACGCCACGGGCGTCCCGGCGATCACCTGGACGGGCACCGACCGCTACCACGGCGAGTACTGCTTCAACCTCGGCAACGGCGGGCTCGCCGAGGAAGCGGCGATGATGGCGGCGTGGATCCGCCGTGAGGGTCATCGCACCGTGGGCATGATTCACGAGCTCAGCCCGGGCGGCGTCGAGTACACGTCGAACTTCCGCTGGTATGCCGCGCGTGCCGGGCTCGACGTGCTGATCGAGGCGTATACCACCCAGATCCCCGACGACCTCGAGGCCGTGCTGCGGAAGGTGCGCGATCAGCGGCCCGACTGCCTCGCCTATCTCGGCTACGGCTATCCCACGATCCTCATGGGGCCGCTGTTTGCGAAGCTCGGCTGGGACCCCCCGCGGATCATGACCAGCGCGTTTCAGTTCTGCTACGCCAAGCCCGAGTGGATGGCGGCGCTCGAGGGCTGGCACGGCATCGACCAGATGTGCGAGGAGAACCCGCGGCTCAAGCCCGTCCTCGACCGCTTCGCGGCCCGCTACGGCTACCGGCGCGACCACACGGTGACGGCGCTCAGCTACGACACGGCCCGGCTCGTCGCCGAAGGGATCGCGCGCGCGCCGCTGCTCACCCCCCGCGGCGTCAAGGAGGGGCTCGAGCGGGTGCGCCTGCTGCCGGCCGTAAACGGCGGCCCGCGCACGCACATGAGCCTCGGCCCGTGGGATCACAAGGCCTACAAGGGCGACTGGCTCGTGATCCGGCGGATCGTGGGCGGGCGCACCGTCTTCGTCGGGCTGCACGAGCCGATCGACTGATCAGACCTGGCGCGGGTCCTTCCCTCGCGCCCCGGCCGGCTGCTACGAAGCCCGAGCGCGATGCCCCTTCTGCCCACCACCCCGGCCTTCCTCGACCTCCAGGCGCGGCGGCGCGGCAGCCGAGGCGGCCTGGTCTTCGCCGGGCGGCCGATTGCCTACGGCGAGCTCGCCGCGGCGGTCGACGGGCTCGGCCGCTTTCTCGCGGCGCGCGGCATCGGGGCGGGTGACCCGGTTGCCGTGATGGCGGCCAACGTGCCGGCGCTGCCCGCGCTGCTCTACGCCCTCTGGGGGCTCGGTGCGGCGGCGGTGCCGATCGGCGCGCGCGCGACGGCGGCCGAGGCGGCGCGGCTGCTCGCGCACGCCCGGGCGCGGATGCTCCTCTGCGACCCGCCGCGGGTGGACGTCGCGCGCGCTGCGGCCGCGGCGGCGGGCGCCGCGGCGTACGTCGTGCGCCCCGCCCCGCCGCTCGCCCCGCGGCTTTTGCGCCGCGCCCCGCGGCCGCGCGCGGGCACTCCACGCTCGCCGCGCCCCGAGCACGTCGCGGTCGTCGCCTACACCTCGGGCTCCACCGGTGCGCCCAAGGGCGTCGTGCTCACGCACGCGAACCTCTTCTGGGCGACGCTCGCCTGCGCGCAGGCGCGCGGCGACGGCCCCGACGGCGTCGGCGCGTGCTTGAGCCCGCTCACGCACACGCCGGTGCTGGTCTCGCACCTCCTCTGCCGCCTCCTCCTCGGTGCGACGGCGGTGCTCGTCGAGAAGTTCGACGTGCCGGCGGTGCTCGACGCCGTCGAGCGTCACGGCGTGACCGACCTGCCGCTGATCGGCGGCATGGTCTTCGACGTGGTCGCGCTCGGCGCGGTGCCGGCCGCGGTCCGCCGCACGGTGCGCAAGGTCTCGGTGGGCGGGGCGCCGACGCCGCTCGAGGCCAAACGCGCGCTTGCCGGCCTCTTCCCGCAGGCCGAGCTGATCGAGGCCTACGGGCAGACGGAATCCACCGACGGCGTGTGCATGGCCCGCGGCACGAGCGTGCTCGAGCGCCCGGGCACCGTCGGCACGATGAACCCGCACGTCTGCGTGGCGATCCGCCGCGCCGACGGCGGGCTCGCCGAGCCCGACGAGGAAGGCGAGATCGTCGTGGCGGGCCCGACCGTGATGCGCGGCTACCTCCGCGACCCCGCGGCCACGCGGGCAGCGATCCGCGATGGCTGGCTGCACACGGGTGACCTCGGCCGGCGCGATGCGGCGGGCTGGTTTTACGTGACAGGCCGCCTGAAGGACCTCATCATCACCGGCGGCGAGAACGTCTCCCCGGTCGAGGTGGAAGAGGTCCTGCGCGCCCATCCCGACGTGGCCGACGTCGCCGTCATCGGCACGCCGCACCCGCGCTGGGGCGAGCAGGTGACCGCGGTGGTCGTGCGCCGGCCGGGTGCCACGGTCGACGCGGCGGCGCTGGCGGCGTTCGCGGGCACGCGGCTCGCGGGCTACAAGAAGCCGCGGCGGATCGAGTTCGTCGCCGCGCTGCCGCGCAACGCCGCCAACAAGGTGCAGACGCACCTGCTGCGAGCCGAGCTCGGCGGGAGGTAGAGATGGACTACGAGCAGATCCGCTTCGAGGTGCGCGACGCCGTCGCCACCGTGACGCTCCACCGGCCCGAGCGGCTGAACGCCTACACGAGCCGCATGGGCACGGAGCTGCGCGATGCGTTTCGGGTCGTCGACGCGCGCGACGACGTGCGGGCGGTCGTCGTCACGGGCGCGGGGCGTGGCTTCTGTGCCGGCGCGGACCTCGAAGGCGACGGGAAGATCTTCCGCGAAGGCGAAGGCGCGGCGACCGAGCCGCCGCCCGCCGCCTGGGAGGTGCGCAAGCCGATCATCGGGGCGATCAACGGGCCGGCGGTGGGCGTGGGTGCCACGCTGCCGCTGCAGTGGGACATCCGGCTCGCCGGCGAGAGCGCGCGCATCGGCTTCGTGTTCGTGCGCCGCGGGCTCGTTCCCGAGGCGGCGAGCACGTGGATCCTCCCGCGGCTCGTCGGCATGGCGCGCGCCGCCGAGCTCCTCTACACGGGTCGCATCCTCGACGCCGGCGAGTGCCTCGCCTACGGGCTCGTGAGCCGCGTCGTGCCCGATGCGGAGCTGCTCGGCGTCGCCCACGCCCTCGCGCGCGAGATCGCCGAGCACACCGCGCCCGTCGCCGTGGCGCTCACCAAGCGGATGCTCTGGGCGATGCAGGACGTGCCCGGGCCGGCGGAAGCGGCCGCCATCGACCTGCCGGCGTTCCGCTGGGCGACGCAGACGGCCGATGCGCGCGAGGGCATCCGCGCCTTTCTCGAGAAGCGGCCGCCGCGCTGGACCATGCGCCCGAGCGTCGACCTGCCCGACTTGCGCCGCTTCCGCGCCTGATGGAGACGCTTTCGGCGCTCCTCGACGCCACGGTCGCGCGCGGCGGGGGCCGCGAAGCCGTGGTGTACGCGCCGCGCGCGACGGTGACGCAGCGGCTCACGTGGGCGGAGCTCCGGGCGGCGAGCCGGCTCGCCGCCCGGAGGCTTCTCGGCTGCGGTGTCAGCAAGGGAACGCGCGTCGGGCTTCTCTGCCCGAACCGGCCCGACTGGCTCGCCACGGCCTTCGGCGTGCTGCGGCTCGGCGGCGTTCTCGTTCCGCTCTCGACGCTCTGGACGCGGGACGAGATCGCCTACGCGCTCGCTCACGCCGACGTCGAGGTGCTCGTGATGGTGCCGGCCTTTTTGCGCCACGACTATCTTGCGAGCCTGCGTGCGATCGCCCCCGAGCTGGCCGCGGCCGCGCCGGGGCGCCTCTACGCGCCCGCGGTGCCGGCGCTCAGGCGCGTGCTCCTCCTCGAGGGCGAGGCCGCGGGCACCGTCGGCTGGTCCGACCTCGCGCCCGCGGCGGACGAGGCCTTCCTCGACGCCGTCGAGCGCGCGGTCGCACCGACCGACGTGGCGACCGTGTTCTTCACCTCGGGCACGACGGCGCAGGCGAAGGCGGTGGTCCACGCGCACGCGGCGCTCGCGACCGCGGCGCGGCGCATCGCCGAGCGCGTCGGCATCGGGCCCGAGGATGCGTGGTGGGGGCACATGCCGCTCTTCTGGAGCGGGGGCTTCGTGCTGGGGGCGCTCGCGACGATCGCGGGCGGCGGGCGGCTCGTGCTGCAGGAGGTCGTCGAGCCGGGCGCCGCGCTCGCGCTCCTCGAAGCCGAGCGCTGCACGGTGATGGCGGGCTGGCATCAGGCGGCGCCGCTGCTCGCCCATCCGGAGTTTCCCCGACGTCGCCTCGTGCTCGCGAAGGGAAGCTACCACGCGCTCGCACCGCGGCTGATGGGGCCGGGGCATCGCACGGTCGGGATGTACGGCATGAGCGAGACCGCCACCTGCGTGACGTGCGCGCGCAGCGACGATCCGGAGGCGGTGCGCACGGGCACGTTCGGCCGCCCGCTCGCGGGCCTGGAGGTGCGCATCGTCGATCCCGAGAGCGGGCGCGCGCTCGCCGCGGGCGAAACCGGCGAGATCCTGGTGCGCGGCCCGACGCTCATGGAGGGCTATCTCCGCGTGCCGCGCGCGGAGACGTTCACGCCCGAGGGCTTCTTCCGCACCGGCGACTTGGGCTTCCTCGACGCGGGCGGCTGCCTCCACTTCGCCGGGCGCCTAAAGGACGTGATCAAGACCGCCGGGGTGAACGTCGCGGCCGCCGAGGTCGAGGAGACCCTCGCCGCGCATCCGGCGGTCGCCGCCGCGCACGTGGTCGGCGTGCCCGACGCGGCGCGCGGCGAGGTGGTCGCTGCCTTCGTCGTGCCGCGGGCGGGGGCCGCGGTGGACGCGGACGCGCTGCGCGCCTTCTGCCGCACCCGGCTCGCGAGCTACAAGGTGCCCCGCCTCGTCTTTGCGATCGCCGAAGGCGACGTGCCGCGGACGGCCTCGGGGCGGGTCGCCAAGCCCGCGCTGCGGCGGCTGGCGCAGGCCCGCCTCGGGTGTTAGCAGGGGCTCATGGCGGACTTTGAAACCGTGCGCTTCGAGGTCGCAAATCGCATCGCCACCATCACGCTCGACCGCCCCGAGCGCAAGAACGCGATGAACCAGGCGATGAAGGACGAGCTGCGCACGTGCTGGAAGCGGGTGAAGGCCGACCCCGAGGTGTGGGTCGCGATCATCACCGGCGCCGGCGACGCGTTCTCGAGCGGCGCCGACGTCGAGTCGCTCGCGACGGGCGGCTTCGCCCGCGCCGACCGCTGGACCGAGCTCGCGATGATCGAGGGCATCCGCGATCTGCCCACGCCGCGCCGTCAGCTCGTGCACAAGCCGGTGATCGCCGCCGTCAACGGCGTGGTCGCGGGCTTCGCGCTCGACCTCGTCACCGAGGCCGACATCCCGATCGCGTCGGAGCGCGCGACGTTCGTCGATCCCCACGTCTCGCTCGGCTACGTGTCCTCGCACGAGATGGTGAACATGGCCCGCCGCGTGCCGCTCGCGGTCTGCCTGCGCATGGCGCTGCTCGGGAGCCGCGAGCGCATGACGGCCGCGCGCGCCTACGAGGTCGGGCTGGTCACCGAGGTCGTGCCGCACGAGCGGCTCATGCCGCGGGCGCGCGAGCTCGCGGAGCTGATCCTCACCAACGCGCCGCTCGCTGTCTGGGGCACGAAGATGGGCATCCTCCAGGGCCTCGGGCTGCCGATTCCGCAGGCCGAGGAGATCGCTGCCGGCTACCTCGAAGTGGTCGAGCAGTCCGAGGACCACGCCGAGGGCCCGCGAGCCTTCGTCGAGAAGCGCAAGCCCGCGTGGAAGGCGCGCTGAGGCCGCGGGGGAGGATGCTGCGCCGCGGCATCCGCGCCGCTCGACACTCGTGCGCGCCGCGGGCAGGATGCGAGGGATGGCCGGAGCGGAGACGCGCATCCGTCGCGTGGTGGCCGAGCAGCTCGGTCTGAGCGCGCAGGAGCTCACGCACGACGTCTCGCTCCGCGACGACCTCGCCGCCGATTCGCTCGACTTGGCCGAGCTCGCGATCTCGCTCGAGGAGGAGTTCGACGTGGGGCTCGCCGAGAGCGCGCTCGATCAGGTGCGCACGTACGGCGATCTCGTCGAGACCGTGCTCGACGCCATGCGCGCGCGCCAGGCGGAGGCGACACCGTGGGAGCCGCTCCTGGTGCGCGCCCGGGTCGTCCCCGCCGGCGCCGCCGGCGATGCGGGGCTGCTGCACGCCGGGCCGCTCACGCCCTATCTCATCGAGAGCATCGTGGACGACGCCCGCCGCGCGGGCCAGGGTGCGGCGCTCGAGGTGAGCGTGCCGGCTGCGGCGACGAATGCCGACCTCGACCGTATCGTCCGCCAGCTCGCCCCGCTCGCCGCGCGCGGCGTCCAGGTGAGCGTGCGCCGCGACGGCGGCAGGGTTTTGGCGGCGCGACCCGCCTGAGCCGGCGCGCTGCGGGCGCTCAGCCGAGCGCCGCGATCACCGCCTCGGCCGTCGTCACCGTCGCGAGCAGCGGCATGATGTTGTCGACCGAAAAGCGGTGCCACTCCTCCGGGTAGCTCGCGCAGCAGTCCTCGATCACCACCACGTCGAAGCCGCGGTTGACCGAGGCACGCGCGATCCCCTCGACCGCCATGTTGGTCGAGACGCCGGCCAGCACCAGCGTCGAGCGGCGGAGCATGCGCAGCACGGGGTAGAGCTGCGTGCCGTAGGAGCCGTCGACGCTCACGGTGCGGGTGAGGACGAAATCCTCCGGGCGCGCGGCGAGCACCTCGTGGATCTCGGCGCCCCAGGTGCCCTCGACGAGCGCGGGCTCGCGGCCGGCGAGCCGGTAGATGCGCGCGTTCGGGCGCGGAAAGCCGGGCTTGTTGGCCACGTTGACGTAGAGGACGGGCAGGGCGCGGCGGCGCGCGGCGGCGAGCACGTCGCGCAGGCGCGGAATCACCCCCCGGCGCTGCACGGCCTCGGCGAGCACGCCGCGCAGCCCGCGCTTGCCCACGTTCGACTCGTGCACGATGTCGTTCTGCATCTCGACGACGCACAGCGCCGCGCGATCCACGTCGAGGACGAGGTCGGCCATCGGATTCCTCCCGCGGCCTGCTCTTAGGCGGGCACGGGGATGCTCGGCAAGCGGGAGCGCGCCATCCGACGCGTGCCGCGTCGCTAGGACGTCCCGGGGGCTTCCTGCTCGCCCCGCCCGCCCCAGCCGCGCTAAACTCCCGCAGTGCCGACAGGGCCCCCGAGCGCGGCGGCAGGCCCGCCACCGTTCGTCGGCCGCGCATGCGAGCGGGCGGCGCTCGACCAGGCGCTGGCGAGCGCGGCCGCTGCGGAGGGCGTGCTCGTCCACGTGGTCGGCGAGCCCGGCATCGGCAAGACGCGGCTCGCCGAGGACTTTGCCGTGCGCGCCCGGGCGGCCGGCGCGCAGGTGCTCTGGGGCTGCGCGTGGGAAGAGGGCGCACCGCCCTTCTGGCCGTGGGTCGAGGTCCTCCGGGCGTTGTTCGACACGGCCGACGGGGGCTCGATCGTCGCGGCGCTCGGCGAGCGGGCGGGAGCGCTCGTGCGCCTCCTCCCGGAGCTCGCCGGCCGGCTGCCATCGCCCTCCGCCCCCGGCCAGCTCGAGCCCGATCGCGCCCGGTTCCTGCTCTTCGATGCGGTCGCGGCGACGCTCGCGGCCGCCGCCGCGCACACGGTGACCGTCGTCGTGCTCGACGATTTCCACGGGGCAGATCCCCCCTCGCACCTGCTGCTGCGCTTCGTGGCGCGACGGCTCGCGACTTCCCGAATCGTCCTGCTCGTGCTCGCGCGCGAGCCCGTCGGGCGCGATCTCGGTGGGCGCGGACAGACGCTCGCGCTGCGCGGGCTTGACGAGACGCACGTGGCGGAGCTGGTGCGCGGCCGGGCGGGGCGGGCGGCGCGGGCGGCGGTCGTGCGCGGGCTCCACCAGGGTACGGGCGGCAACCCGCTGTTCGTCGACGAGGTCGTGCGCGTTCTCCTCGCCGAGGAGCGTCTCGACGAGGTCGGGCCGGGCGGCCGGCTGCCGCTTCCCGCCGGCGTCCGCGACGCGATCCGCACTCGCTGCGCACCGCTCGCACCGGCGGTGCGGGAGATGCTGCGCCTCGCGGCGGTCCTCGGCGTCGAGTTCGAGCTGGCGGTGCTCGTGCGGCTCGCCGGCGCGTCGCCCGAGCAGCTCCTCGATCGGCTCGGCGCGGCGGTTGCGGCCGGGGTGCTGGTCGCCGCTGCGGGACCGCCGGGCTGCTACCGGTTCACGCACGCGCTCGTCCGCGACGCGCTCTACGAGGAGCTCGGCCCGGCCGAGTGCCTGCGCCGCCATCGCGAGGCAGTGCTGGCGATCGAGCACCTGCACGGGGCCGCCCGCGAGACCGAGCTTCCCGCGCTCGCCTACCATGCCCTCGAGGCCGTGGCCGGTGCCGACGACGTCGAGCGCGCCGTCGGGTACGCGGAGCGCGCGGCCCGGCGGGCGCTCGCGCTCCTCGCCCCCGAGGAGGCGGTGCGGCACTGCGAGGCAGCGCTGCGGGCGCTCGCCGCGTGGGGTGGTCCGGAGCCCACGCGGGTCCGGCTGCTCCTCCTGCGCGGCGAGGCCGAGCGCGCGGCAGGCGCGATGGGCCAGGCGCGTTCCACGTTCCTCGCCGCCGCCGCCGCGGCCCGGAACCTCGGCGCCGGCGAGCTGCTCGCGCGCGCCGCGCTCGGCCTCGGCCACACGGGCACCGAGTCGGGCGCGATCGACCACACCCTCGTGCGTCTCCTCGAAGAGGCTCTCGCCGCGACGCCCGTGGCCGACGCGCCGCTGCGCGCGCACCTCCTCGGGCGGCTCGCCGAGGCGCTCTACTTCTCGCCCGACCGCCCGCGCGCGGCGGCGCTGTCGGCCGAGGCGCTCGCCATGGCGCGGCGCCTCGGCCGGGACGACGTGCTGGCGACGACGCTCATTCGCCGACACTTCGCGATCTGGGGCCCCGACACGTGCGTCGAGCGCGCCGCGCTCGCGGCCGAGGCTGCCCTGGTGGCGGCGCGGACGGGACAGCGCGAGGTCGAGCTGGTCGCGCGGAGCTGGCGCGTCGCCGACCTCCTCGAGCGCGGCCAGGCCGAGGAGGCCGACCGCGAGATCGCCGCCTATCGCGAGATGGCCGAGAGCCTGGGGCTGCCCGAGTTTCGCTGGCGGGCGCGGCTGCTCCTCGGGACCCGCGCCCTCATGCGCGGGGACTTCGCGCAGGCGGCTAAGCTCGCGCGCGAGGCCGCGGCCATCGAGGACGGCCCACACGGCCCGAACGCCGTGCAGTTCTTCGCCGTCCAGCGCGTCGCGCTCGCGCTCGAGCGCGGCGCGGACGACGGCCTCGCGGAGATCGCCGAGCCGCTGCGGATGCTCGCCGAGCGCTACCCGACGCTCCCCGTCTGGCGCTCGGCCTTCGCCCGGGTATGCGCGGAGCTCGGCCGGCGCGCCGAAGCGCGGCGCGACCTCGATCTCCTGGCGGCTGACGACTTCGCGGCCCTGCCACGCGACGGCAACTGGCTGCCTGCGATGATGAACCTCGGCGAGACGGCGGTGCTCCTCGAGGACCGGGCGCGGGCCGCACGGCTTTACCATCTCCTTCATCCGTACGCCGGCCTGTACGTCGTGGTCGGGCACGGCGCGGCATGCCTTGGCTCGGTCGAGCGCTACCTCGGCCGGCTCGCTGCCGCCTCGGGTCGCCCGCGCGCCGCCGCGCGCCACCTCGCCCGCGCCGCCGCGGCCGATGCGCGCACGGGCGCCGCCCCCTTCGTCGCGCAGGCCGAATACGCGCTCGCCCGACTGCGCCTTGAGGAGGGACGCCCGGGCGAGCGCGCGCGAGCGCAGCTCTTGCTCGAGCGGGCGGCCGCGAGCGCCCGGGCGCTCGGCATGCCGCGGCTCGCGGCACGGACCCAAGCGCTCGGCGCGGCGCCGCGGGCGCGGCCGCCGGCCGAGCCCGCGCCGCTGCACTGGCTCTTCCGACGCACCGGCGAGACGTGGGCGATCGGTCCCGAGGACGCGCCCGCGCAGCTCCGTCACGGACGCGGCTTCGAGCACCTCCACGTCCTGCTTGCGCATCCGGGCTGCGCTTTCCCGGCGGTCGAGCTCGTGGCGCGCCAGGGCGGGACGGCGGTCTTGGCAGGCGGCTCGGCCGGGCCCGTCCTCGACGAGCGCGCCCGGCGGGAGTACACGGGGCGGCTCGCCGACCTGCTGAGCGAGCTCGAGGAGGCACGGACGCGCCACGACCTCGGCCGCATCGCGCCGCTCGAGGCGGAGATCGACTGGCTCGAGACCACCGTCACCCGGGCGACGGGCCTCGGCGGGCGCGCACGGCACACGGGATCGGCAGGCGAGCGCGCGCGCACGGCGGTGACCAAGGCCATCCGGGCGGCGCTGCGGCGGATCGTCGCCGCGAGCCCGGCAGTCGGCCATCACCTCGAGCGCAGCGTGCGGACCGGCACGTTGTGTTGCTACGAGCCCGACCCGAGCCGCCCGGTCCTCTGGGCGCTCTGAGGTCACATCGTGCCGCTGGAAGTCACGCCTCCGTGGGTAGGCGATGGCCCTCGGTTCGGCGCGTCGGACGGCGTGGGCGGCAGTCCTGGTCGGCATCATGCTCGATGCCGGCCCCGCCGCAGCGCGTGGGCTCGGCCGCAAGTGCCAGAAGGCCTGCCGGCAGCGTATCGTCGACTGCGCGCAGATGGCGAAGCGCCGCAAGTGCCGCACGATCATCCTGCGCGGCTGCAAACACCAGGGGCTCGCCTACTGCGCCTTCGGGTTTCACCTGGACACCACCATCGCCCCACCGACGCCGACCAATGCCGACGGCTTCCCGCTCGCGGCGGTGGCGGTCGAGGGGGGCAAGCCCGCCACGTTCATCGCCAACCAGCTCGCCATCGAGCCGCGGGACCGCGGCGAGCTGGAAGACCTGCTCGCGCGCACCGGGGGGAAAGTCCTCATGGACGACACCGTACCGCCGCGTCCCGACGGCCAGCCGCTCGCGGCGCAGTTCGGGGGCCCGTCGCGCTACCTCGTCCAGGTCGACCCGAGCAAGATGGACCTCCTCGCCTTCGCCGGTGACGCGACCCGCACGGGGATGAGCGGATCGTTCGCCGTCTCGAGCGAGGCCGGAGCGAAGCTGCTCGCGCTCGCGATCCACGAGGCCGCCGCCGGCCGGCGGGTGGGGGCGAACTTCGTCCACGAGGGAAGCTACCTCTCGAGCACGCAGGAGGCCCCCGCGGGCGGCGGCGGCTACGACGACGCGTTCGCCACGCCGCAGTTCGGGCCCACCGGCAGCAAGTCGAACGTGCTGAAGGCCTGGCAGCTCGTGACGGCCAAACCGCCGCCCCGTCGGGCTCGCGTCGCGATCATCGACAGCGGCTTCTGGCTCGATCCGAACACCGGGCACCCCCTGAGCGTGGCGGGCGGCATCTCCGACCTGCCCCCGAACCCCTGGCAGGCCGCGTTCGGGTGCTTCTTCATCTTTGGCTGTGGCTCTGGACCCATCGCCGCGGGGGCCAGCAACGTACCATGCACAGGCGGCAAGAAATGCCCTTGGCACGGCAACGGCGCTGCGGGTGTCGCCACCGGCATCCTCGACAACCGCTACGGTGCGGCCGGCACGGGCGGTCTCGTGGCCGATCCGATCCTCCTCCGGCGCGACGACGATGGGTTCGCCATCGGCGCCGCGATCCGCACCGCGGTGGCCTGGGGTGCCGACGTGATCTCGATGAGCTTCGGGGTCGAGTGCGACAACTCCTTCTGCGACCTCGGGCTGGAGGCAGCCGGGGAGTACCCGGCGTTGCGCAACGCCAACGAGAACGGGGTCGTGCTCGTAGCCGCGGCCGGCAACGACGGCCTGAACACCCACTCGCAGCCGTGCCGAGGCGATCACGTGATCTGTGTCGGCGCGCTCGACGATGGGAAGAACACCGCAATCTGGTACTCGAACTACGGGCCGTTCGTCGACATCTGGGCGCCGACCGACATCCCGATCATGCCCGACGGCGACAAGGGATTCGTGGACGCCTTCGGGGGCACGAGCGCATCGACGCCGTTCGTCGCCGGCATCGCGGCGATGCTGCGCGCCTACAATGCGAAGCTCACCTCCGACGACGTCGACGGCATCCTCTGGCAGACGGGCTGGCACGACTCGCCCGACCCGAAGGTCGACGGGTACGTGAATGCATTCGCCGCCGTCCACAAGGTGGCCGGCACGGCGCCGCCCGAGATCACCGTGCTCACCCCGAAGCCCAACGCGACCGTCGACATCGACAACCTGGGCGGCACGCCCTTCCAGGCGCAGGCGAACGACCTCGAGGACGGCCCGAACTGCTGCACGATCACCTGGCATTCGCTGAAAGACGGACCGCTCGGGGAGGGGAAGTCGATCACCTACCAGTTCCCGGATCTCGGCGTGCGGCTCATCACGGCCACCGCCGAGGACAGCGAGGGCGGCACCACCTCGGTCAACTTTGCGGTGAACGTGGTCGAGTCGCCCCCGAGCGTCGTGATCGACCAGCCAACCTCGAACGCGCAGATCTTCGAGGACACGCTGGTCACGCTCGCAGGACACGACCTCGGTCTCGGCATCTGCCAGTTCCATCCGCAGAACGGGCACTGGGCGAGCGACGGGATGAGCGACAGCGTCCCGCAGTCCGGCTGCACCGTGAGCGCCATGTTCCACGGCACCGGTCCGCGGACCCTCACCTTCACGGTGATCGGGCCGCACGGGACGCCGGGTGCGACCAGCGTCATGGTCACGGTCGTCCCGAAGCCGCCGGTCTTTGCGAGCATCGTCGCACCGGCCGCCAATGACGCCTTCAACGTCGACAACTGCGAGCAGATCCTGCTCGAGGCCGACGCGGGGGGCCAGGACCCGCTCACCTACGCGTGGACGTGGCAGGCCGACGGGATCGGCTGCGCGCCGTTTACGATCTCGCCCGACTGCCCGAAAGAGAACCTCGCGTGCGTCAGCCAGCCGCCGCCCGGGGTCACGTCCCTCGCGTTCTGGGACACCTGCACCCAGAGGCCGCCCTGCACCGGCACGGGCAAGCTCAAGCTCGGGATCACCGACGCGCTCAACCAGACCGCCACGGCGACGCCCGTCCCCATCACGCTCCTCGTCAATCCCCACTGACCGGCCGCGCCCGGTTTGAGCCCCGGCGGACCCGCGTGCTAACGGCGAGGCCGTGGCCGTCGACGACGACCTCTTCGCCTCGCGCATCCGCGATCGCGTGGCGATCGTCGGCATCGGGCACCTGCCGTTCGCCAAGGACATCGGCCGCCCGATCGCCGACACCGCCGTCGAGGCGATCGAGCGCGCGCTCGACGACGCCGGGCTCGCGGCCGAGGACGTCGACGGCATGTCGATGTTCGAGATGGAGCGCACCCACGAGGTGGCGATCGCGCGGCGGCTCGGCGTGCGCAATCTCCGCTGGTGGGACAAGATCGCCTACGGGGGCGGCGCCTCGTGCGCGACGGTCATGCACGCCGCCGCCGCGATCGCCACGGGGCTCGCCACGACGGTGGTCTGCCACCGGGCGCGCAACCGCGGCGCCAAGGCGTCCCGACCCTGGGCGCAGGAGCGGGGGCTCGTGCGCGACGACAAGGCGCTGCACGTGCCCTGGGGGCTCGTCCGCCCGGTCGACGTGATCGGCATGTGGGCGCACCGCCACATGCACGAGTTCGGCACCAGGCGCGAGCACTTCGGCAACGTCGCCATCGCCGCCCGCAAGCATGCGCAGCGGAACCCCTTTGCGCTCATGCGCGACCGTCCGCTCGACATGGCGACCTATCTCGCGGGGCGCGTGGTCGGCTATCCGCTCCATCTCTACGACTGCTGCCTCGAGAGCGACGGCGCGCTCGCCTGCGTGGTCACCTCGCTCGAACGCGCGCGCGACCTTAGGCAGAAGCCCGCGCTCGTCCACTCGGTGGCGCAGGCCTCGGGCCCCAATCCCGTCCACCTCGCCAACTACAACACCACGCCCGCCATGGAGACCACCGCGCGGTTCTGCGCCGAGATCCTCTGGCGGCGCGCGCAGCTCACGCCCGCGGACATGGACTGCGCGCAGATCTACGACGCGTTCACGCCGCTCGTCATCATGGGGCTCGAGGACTACGGCTTCTGCAAGCGCGGCGAGGGCGGCCCGTTCACCGAGGGGGGACGCATCGAGCTCGGCGGCGCGCTGCCGGTGCTCACCTCGGGCGGGGGCCTCTCGGAGGCCTACGTGCACGGCTTCAACCTGATCCTGGAGGCGGTGCGCCAGATCCGCGGCACGTCGACCGCCCAGGTCCCCGGGTGCAAGGCGGTGCTGGTGACCGGGGCGTCGGGCGTGGCGACGAGCGCGCTCGTGCTCAGGGGGGAATGAGGTGGCGGAGTTCATCGAGGAGCTGCAGCCGCTCCACCCCGACTACCCGCTGCCCGACGTCGACGACCCGGTGATGCGGCCGTTCTGGGACGGTGCGCGCGCAGGGCGGCTCATGCAGCAGCGGGAGATCGCGACCGGCATCGTGCACTGGCCGCCGAAGCCGATGTACTGGAAGGGCGGGGGGCGGCTCGAGTGGTTCACGGCGAGCGGCCGCGGCACGGTCTACACGTGGGTCGTCGGCCACGAGCCCTTCCTGCCGGCGTTTCGCCACCTCCTCCCGCTCATCCTCGTCGTGGTCGAGCTGGCCGAAGGGCCGCGCCTCGTGGGTCACATGGTGCGCTGCCGGCCCGAGGAGATGCGCTTCGGGCTGCCGGTGCGGGTCGTCTTCAAGCGGCTCACCGAGCGCGTCGTCCTCCCGGTCTGGGAGCCCGAGCGCTAAGCGCGGTGCGCCGGCAGCGATGGCCGACGCCAAGGTCGTGCTGCTCGGGTGTCTCGTGCTCCTGGCCGGCGGCTTCGCCGGGTGGTGGATCGCCTGCCTGCGTCGCGCGCGCGCCGTGCGTGCGGTGGACGCCGGGGCGCTGGCGCCGAGCGTCGCCATCGGCGCCGTCACGAACTTCTTCGACACGCTCGGCGTGGGGTCGTTCGCACCGACGACGGCGCTCTTTCGCGCCTTCCATCTCGTGCCCGACCGCCTGCTCCCCGGGACGCTCAATGTCGGCCATGCGCTGCCGTCGGTCGTGCAGGCGCTCGTCTTCATCGCCATCGTCGAGGTGGAGCCGCGCACGCTCGTGCTCATGATCGCGGCCGCGGTCGTCGGGGCCTGGCTCGGTGCGAGCGCGGTGGCGGGGTGGAGCCGCCGGCGCGTGCGCCTCGGCATGGGGATGGCGCTCCTCGTCGCGGCCGCGCTCCTCGCCCGCCAGCTCGTGCTCGGAACGCCGGCCGGGGCCGAGGCGCGGGCGCTCGACGGCGTGCGGCTCGCCGTCGGCGTGGCCGGGAACTTTGCCCTCGGAGTCCTCATGACGGTCGGCGTGGGGCTCTATGCGCCGTGCATGATCCTCGTGACGCTGCTCGGCATGAACGCGAAGGCCGCGTTCCCGATCATGATGGGCTCGTGCGCGTTCCTCATGCCCGTGGCGGGCGTCCGCTTCGTCGCCAAGGCGGCCTACGTGCCGCGGGTCGCGCTCGGGCTCACGCTGGGTGGCGTCCCGGCGGTGCTCGTCGCGGCGTTTGTCGTCCGCTCGCTTCCCCTGGGCGCCGTCCGCGTGCTCGTCCTCGGGGTCGCCGTCTACACGGCCGTGTCGCTGCTCCTCGCGGCGCGGGCCGAAGGGAGCGCCGGATCCCGAGGTCAGCCGCAGTCGAGGTCCGCCTCGACGCCGATGTGATCCGGCCGCTGCCGGCGCGGGTGCTGCCCTCCTGGCGTCCGCTGACGGTACCCTCCCCGGCTACGCTTGACTCCGTCCGGTGAGTTGCTGCAAGGAAAACAATATGGATCACGGAATGCGTCTGGCCTCGGTGTTGATTGCTGCCCTGGGCCTGGGCATCCCCGGCCCGGCGAGCGCGCTGCGGGTCACCTGCCGGGACGGCCATCTCGCGCGCCCGCGGCGTCGTCGTTGCCGTCTGTGACGTCGACAGGGCCTGCAACCGCACCTGCACGTTCCAGGTGGGCCGACGGAGTGGTTGTCCGGAGTGCGGCCCACCTCCGTCCGAGACCGTGGAGGTGCCGCTCGGTGGAGCGCGTCGGGTCCAGCTGGTGGTGACGGTCGGCACGGCGCGCGTCGTCCTCGTGTGCAAGGCTGCAGGAACCGGGTGCGGCCCGGGCAGCACCCCGGCCGGCGCTGCGACGGCTGGCGACGCCGGAGAAGGCGCGAGCCAACCGCCAACGGGAACCCAAGTCGTGACGCCGTCGGCCCCGGTCGACGTCGGCGCGCTGCCGGAGCCGCGCGCGGGTGACCTCGACGACACGTTCTGCTGCCCGCCGCCCGTGTCCGCACCGCGCGCGCACAGGTAGCTCGGCGCTCCTCACGCGCACGCCGGACGGATCGCCCCGTCCTGGATTTCGAGCACGCGGTCGCAGGCGTCCGCCACGGCCTCGGAGTGTGTCACGGCGAGAAGCGCGATGCCGTGCTCGGTGACAAGCGCGCGGAGGAGCCCGACGATCTGCCGGCCGGTTTGGCTGTCGAGGTTGCCAGTGGGCTCGTCGGCGAGAACGAGCCGTGGCCGGAGGACGAGCGCCCGCGCGATCGCGACCCGCTGCTGCTCGCCGCCGGAGAGCTCGTCGGGACGGTGATCCGCGCGATCGGCGAGGCCCACCTGGGCGAGCGCGGCATGGGCGCGCGCCGTCACCTCCCGCCGCGAGAGCCGCTCGGCGAGCAGCGGGAGCCCCACGTTCTCCGCGGCGGTGAGCGTCGGTAGGAGGTTGAAGAACTGAAAGACGAAGCCGATGTGGCGGCGCCGGAAGATCGTCGCGGCCTCGGCGTCGAGCGCGTCGAGGCGCTCGCCCGCGATCCAGACCTCGCCGCGCGTCGGCGTGTCGAGGCCGGCCAGGATGTTGAGGAGCGTGGTCTTCCCCGCCCCGCTCGGTCCCATGATGGCGAGCGCGCTCCCGGCTTCGAGGCGGAACGACACTTCGCGCAGGGCCACGACCTCGAGCCGGCCCCGCCGATACACCTTCGACACGCCCCGCACGTCGAGCGCCACGCCGCCCGCCATCAGTCGACGCTCCGGGTGCCGAGGTGGATACGGGTCGCGGCGCGCGCCGGCACCCAGCCCGCGGCGGCCGAGACGAGCGCTGCCGCGGCGCCGCCGACGAGCAGCTCCGCCGCCGGCAGGCGGACCGGGAGCCGCCAGCCCGTGAGCACCGGCAACGACCACCAGATCGCGTCGGTGCCGAGCACGATGCCGACAGTGGTGCCGAGGAGCCCGCCCGCGACGCCGAGGAGCGCGCACTCGACCAGCACGCCGCGCGCGATCGCACGCACGGGGATGCCGATCGTGTGCAGCGTGGCGTTCGTGCGCGCCCGATCGAGCATGCTCGCGACCTGTGTGTTGACGATCCCGATCACCCCGATGAAGGTCGAGACCACGATCAGGAGCCAGGTGGTGCGGAAGAAGCGGTCGAGCAGGGTGCGAATTGCCACGACGAAATCCTGGCCGGTGAGCGCGAAGTACCCGCCCCCGAGCCGCTCGAGCACGCGCCGGCGCACGTCGGCTGCGTTGGCCCCGGGAGCAAGCCACACGCGGAGGAGGCTCGCCGCCGCGTCGTGCCAGCGCGTGCGCAGGAGGTCGTCGGCGACCACGACGGCGCCCAGGTCGAGCGAGCCCAGGAAGTCGACGAACGTGCCCGCGACGCGCAGCGAGACCACCCCCTCCGGGGACGGCAGCGCGATGCGGTCGCCGACATGGAGTCCCCGGCGATAGGCTAGGTTGTCGCTCAGCAGCGCCCCCGTGCCCGCGCGGAGCTCCGCCGCCGCTCCCTCCAGCGTCCCCTCCACCATCGGCAGCCCGCCGCGCGCGAGCCGCTCGGCGATCGCGAGACCCTGGAGACAGACGGGCCGCCCCTCCATGTCGATCCGCAGCACCTGGAAGGGCTCAACGCCCGCGACCCCATCGATTCCGCGCACCGCGGCGGCAACCCCAGGACCGAACGGCGGGCCGGCGAGCAGACGCAGGCGGTCCCCGCGGCCGACGAGAAGGTCCGCCGCGAAATGCTGCTCGACCCAGGCGAGACAGGCGTTCTCGAAGCTGCCGACGAGGATCGCGAGCGCGCTCGCGATGGCGAGCGCGCCGGCGATCGTCGCGGTGGTGGCACCGCCGTGGACGGCCGCGCGCGGGAGCTGGATCGTGGCGAGGCGGAGCGGAACGCTGCGCACCCGGGCGGTGAGCGCACGTGCCAGGCGTCCCGCGGCTTGCACGAGCAGCGGCGCGAGACCGGCGGCGCCCGCGATCGCGGCCGCGTCGACCGCATCGATCGCGGCCACCCAGACCCCCTCGGACACCCCGGGGGGAAGGAAGGCGAGGCCGACGCCCGCCGCGATCCCGCCGACGCCGAGGAGCGCGACCCATCCGCCCACCGGTTCGTCGCCCGCTGCGGTGCCTGCGGCCGGAGCGCCTCGACGGTCGGGAGCCGGAACGTCGCGCGAATCGCGAGGCCCCCGGCCTCAGGGCGCTGACGAGCCCCATGGCAGCGGCGAGCACGGCCTCGCGAAGCGCCTGCCCCGATGCCGCGACATCGACGCGGAACCAGATCTCGGAGGCCGTCATGCCGACGAGCGGGGCGCCGGCGGCGGCGAGCCTGCGGCCGAGCGCAAGACCGAAGACGATCCCGGCAGCGGCGAGCACGAGCGTCTCGACGACGCAGACCCGTCGAAGCACGCGCCGCGAGAGACCGACGGCGTTGGCGAGCGCGAGCTGCCGCTGCCGCTGCCCCACGGCCACCGCGACGGTGTGATAGACGATGAAGGCGCCCACGACGAGCCCGAGGAAGCTCGCGGTCGCGAGCATCGCGCGCAACGAGAGGAGCATCTTCTCCGCCTGTTCGCCTCGTGCCTCCGGCGTGCCGACCACGGCACCCGGGCCGAGCGTCGCGACGAGCGCGTCGCGCACGGCCGCCCGGTCTGCTCCCGGAGCGAGCCGGATCAGGATGCGGTCGAGCCGGTTGCGGCCGAGCTGGCGCATTGCCGCCGGCAGGTCCATGATCGCGAGCGCGCCGCCGAAGAGCCGGGCGGCGGCGACGTCGTCGAGGAGCCCGCGGACGTAGAGGGTCCGCGTGCCCTCGGGACCCGTCACGCGCAGCGCGTCGCCGAGCCCAAGGCCGCGGCGTGCGGCGAACGCGCGGGTCACGACGACCGAGCTCGGCTGGGAGAGGAAGAGGAGCTGGTCGGGGATCTCGAGCGCCCGCGCCGGGAACTGCGTGCTCCAGACCGGCGAGCCGAGGAAGTCGATCCCGAGCAGATAGAGCGACTCCGCCGGATCGTCCGCGAGCGGGACGAACGCCTCGAGGAGCCCGGCGGCCGCGTCGACGCCCGGGACGGCGGCGGCGCGCGCGACCGTCGCCTCTGCGAGCGCGCCTGCCGCCGGGTCGACCTCCAGCTCGGCATCGCCCGCGATCGTCTCGAGCGTGTTGGCGAAGGAGGCGACGACGGCGCGGTTGATGCTCGCGATCGAGACGAACGCTGCCACGCCGAGTGCCACGCCAACGATCGTGACGAGCGTGCGGGCGGGGTGGGCACGGAGGTTCGGAAGCGACAGCGCGCGCAGCAGGCGAATCGTCAGCACCGGCTCGGTGCGACGCAAAGCACACTCGGCTGCATCCGGTCAATCTTTCCCGGGGTGCCGCGGCAAGGAACCCCGAGCCGGCCTCGCTGCCGATGAGGCGGCTCACCCGACCGCTACCGCGTCGCCCCGAGTCGTCGACCGCTGCACAGGTCGGCCGCGACCTCGTCCGCGAGCTGCCGCAGCGCCATCACGCGCGCGTAGTGAATTGCGGTCGGCTGATCACGCCGCCACGAATACGCGGTGGTCCAGTACCGCAGGCGGCGTGTGGCCCCGTACTCCCTGACGAACCGCCCATCTCGGTACAAGCGGGCACTCGCGCTGCCCTCGGCGACGCCTGGCAGCGGCATCCCGAAGATCGGCGTCGCCGTGAACGCCTCCAGGATGATGACGGCGGTGTTCCAGCCGTGGACGTACCGACCGTCGGAGGCACCGTCGATGCGCAGGGGTCCGTTTGCGTTCTCCTCCACGATCCGAGCACAACCGGTGTCTTCCAGGAGGCGGCGGAACGTCGGGGCATCGGTCACCCCGACGTGCTCGCCCCAGCGCGCGCCGCCACCGCCGTCGACGTGCGGGCCGCTGACGTACACCGAGGCAGCCCCGGTCTGCCGCCACTCGCTCCGTCGGAACCCCGAGATGGAGAGGTGCTCGATCTCCGGCGGGTACAGGCGCGCCGGCCGCAGCGCGGCCGGTGGAAGTGACACACAGCCGCAGGCCATCGCGGCAATGACTGCCAGTCGCGTGCTCGCCGCATGACCCTTCGGGACGAAATGTCGGCGGGTGTGGGCGTGCGCTTTAGGGGGCGCAGATTCTCGCCCCACCCGACCCAGCGGTTCTCCGGGGTTTCATGGACGGCGGCCGCGATCCCGCGGCCGCCCGATTCGAGCGCCGCGCCGGCCGGCCCGTGACGGCCCGCGCGGCGTAGGATACGGTCCGCGCTTTCCGGCATGAGCCATCCCATCTTTCATCTTTCATCACACCGCGGTCGCGCTTGCGGCGGGCGTGGTCGTCCAGACCCTGGCGGCGCGTTTGGCCGTTCCGGCCATCGTGACCTTGCTCGCCGCCGGGCTACTGCTGGGCCCGGACGTCCTCAACCCCTTCGCGAACGCGGCATCGATATCGGCGTCCGTCGGCGGGACTTGACCCGGCTGCATCGCCAATGCATACGGATGCATATGCGAACTACGCTCAACCTCGACCAGGCCCTGCTGGAGCGTGCGAGCAAGCTGACCGGGATCAAAGAGAAGACCGCGCTCCTGCACGCCGGCATGGAAGCGTTGATCGCCCGTGCCAGCGCGCAGCGCCTGGCCGCGCTCGGCGGGACACAGAAGTCCCTGAGACCGGTTCCCCGGCGCCGGAGCGCGAAGCGAGCATGATCCTGGTCGACACGTCGGTGTGGGTGGACCATCTGCGCCGAGGGAATCACGACCTCCGGAGGCTCCTCGTCGACGAGCAGGTCCTGTGCCATCCGTTCGTCGTGGGCGAGCTGGCGTGCGGTCGCCTGACGCATCGGGAGGAGATCCTGACGTGGCTCCAGGCGCTTCCCCAGGCTCGCACCGTCGAACACCAGGAGGCGCTCGCCTTCGTCGGGATGCACCGCCTCGCGGGTGCCGGCCTCGGCTGGGTGGACGTCCACCTGCTCGCCTCGGCGGCCCTCTCGGCAGCTTCGCTCTGGAGCTTCGATCGCAAGCTTGCCAAGGCGGCCGGGAGACTCGGGCTGTCGTAGCGATCGCCGCGCGGCGCGGGGCACCACTACCCTCCCGCCCGCGCCTCCAGCGTCCAGTACGCGACCGGCACGACGACGAGCGTGAAGGCGGTCGACGCGAGCAGCCCGAAGATGAGGCTCCAGGCGAGGCCCGAGAAGATCGGATCGAGGGTGATCGGCCAGGCGCCGAGCATCGCGGCGCCGGCGGTGAGCACGATCGGGCGGAGCCGCTTGGCGCCGCTGTCGAGGAGCGCCTCGCGCAGCGGCACGCCCTCGGCGCGGCGGTGGCGGACGAAGTCGATCAGGATGATCGAGTTGCGCACGACGATGCCCGCGAGCGCGATCATGCCGATCATCGCGGTCGCCGTGAACCACACCGGATCGCGCCAGCCGCCCACCGTCGCGCCAGCGACCAGGTTGAGGAGCCAGAAGCCGGGCGCGATGCCGATCACGCCGAGCGGGATCGCAAGCATGATGACGAGCGGCAGGGTGAGCGAGCGCGTCTCGATCACGAGGAGCACCCAGATGCCGACCAGCGCCGCCGCGAACGCGAGGCCGAGGTCGCGGAAGACGTCGACCGTGATCTTCCATTCGCCCTCGCCGGCCCAGCCGGCATGGAGGCCCGGGGGAAGCCCGTCGGCCCCGGGTCGCTCCATGGTGAAAATGACGTCGGCCGGTGGCCGCCCGGCGACGTCGCCGATCACGTAGACCACCCGCTCGAGGTCCTTGTGGTAGATCGGCTGCTCGGCCGGACGGGTGACGAACGCGCCGAGCTCGGCGAGCGGCACGAGGTCGCCGCCCGCGCCGCGCACGCGCAGCTCGCCGAGCTCGGTCGCCCCGCTGCGCTGCGCGCGGCCGAGGCGCACGACGAGCTCGAGCGGCGTGCGCTCCTTCGGCTCGTGGACGGTGGCGGCGTCGGCGCCGGCGAGCGCGAGGCGCAGCGTGCGCGCGACCTCGACCGTGGCGACGCCGTGGAGCGCCGCCTTCTCCTTGTCGAGCACGAAGTCGAGGCGAGGATGCGCGGCCTCGCCGAGATCGTCGACGTCCACCACGCCGGGCTCGCGCGCGAGCCGCGCCTCGAGCGCCCGGGCGCCGGCCACGAGCGCGTCGTAGGGAAGGTCCGCGGGGCCGCGCACCTCGGCGACGAGCGTTTCGAGGACGGGCGGCCCGGGCGGCACTTCCACGATCTTGAGCCGCGCCCCGTGCTGTGCGGCCAGGGCCTCGAGGTCGCGCCGCAGCCGCAGCCCGATCGCGTGGCTCTGCTGCACGCGGCGGCTCTTTGGCACGAGGTTCACGCGCACGTCGGCGAGGTTCGGCGCCTGCCGGAGTCCGTAGCGCCGAACGAGGCCGTTGAAGTCGATGGGGCTCGCCGTACCGACGTACGCCTCGTAGTCGGTCACCTCGGGCACCGTGGCGAGGTAGTGCTCGACATCGCGCACCAGCGCGTCGGTTGCTTCGAGCGTCGCGCCCGCGGGAAGGTCGAGCACCAGCTCGAGCTCGCTCTTGTTGTCGTAGGGGAGCATCTTGAGCGGAATTGCCCCCGAGGCGAGCAGCCCGGCTGCGAGCGCAAAGGAGGCGAGGAGCGCGGCGACGAGGCCCCGGCGCGCCGCGCGGCGATCGAGGAACGCGCCGAGAACCTGACGATAGGCGCGGATGAACGCGCCCGGCATGTCGTTGACCGGCTGCGCCGCCGCCCGCTCGTACTCGGCGCGGAGCGCGTGGTAGGCCATCCACGGCGTCACCGTGAACGCGACGAGCAGGCTCATCGCCATCGCCACCGGCACGTTGAGCGCCATCGGGCGCATGTACGGCCCCATCATGCCGGTGATGAAGAACATCGGCAGGAACGAGATCATGACCGCGAGCGTCGCCACGATGACCGGCGGGCGCACCTCGTTGACGGCCGCGACGACGGCCTCGAGCGGCGGCTCGCGGCGGGCCGCGAAGTGCCGGTGGATGTTCTCGACGTCGACGATGGGATCGTCGCAGACGAGCCCGAGCACGAGCACGAGCGCAAAGAGGGTCACGCGGTTCACCGTGTAGCCCGCGAGCAGGTTCACGAGCAGCGTGAGCGCGAAGGTGATCGGGACCGCCGCGGCCACGATGAGCCCTTCGCGCCAGCCGAGCGCGAAGGCGACGAGCCCCGTGACGGTGACGATCGCGAGCCCGAGCTCGCGCAAAAGCTCGTTCACCTTCTCGTTCGCGGTCTCGCCGTAGTTGCGGGTGACGAGCACGTGGACGTCGGCGGGCAGAATCGTGGCCTCGAGGGCCTCCGCCCGGCGCAGCAGATCCTCGGCGACCCGCACCGCGTTGGTGCCGCGCTTCTTGGCGAAGGCGAGTGTCACGGCGGGGTAGGACCGTCCCGGGGGCACCCCGGGCGGCGCCCCCGCTGCGCCGAAGGTGAGCCGCACGTGGGCCGTCGCCTCGCTCGGGCCGTCGATGACCCTGGCCACGTCGCGCAGGTGGACTGGACGGCCGGCAAAGGCGCCGACGACGAGCCCCTCCGCCTCGCGCTGCGTGCCCACGAAGGGCCCAGCGACGACGGCGAGGCGGCGGTCGGCACGGTCGAAGGCGCCGGCGGTGAGCGCTGCGTCGGCCGCGCCGAGCGCGCGCGCAACGTCGAGCGGCCCGAGCCCGTGAGCGGCGAGCGCCTCGGGGTCGAGCGTGGCGCGCACCTCGCGGGGGCGGCCGCCGATCAGCTCGGTGCGCGAGAGATCCGGCGTGGGGTCGAGCCGCGCCGCCAGCTCCTCGGCGACGCGCCGGAGAACCGCGTCGTCGGCGGTCTCGGACCAGAGCGTGAGGCTCACGATGGGCACGTCGTCGACGTCGACCGGGCGCACGACCCAGCCCGTCACCCCGGGCGGCGCCTGGTCGCGATGGCCCTCGATCTGCGCCTGCAGGCGAACCAGCGCGCGCTCGCGGTCCTCGCCCACGACGAAGCGCGCGGTGACGACGGCGCCGTCGCGCCGCGACGTCGAGTAGACGTGCTCGATGCCGCGCACCTGCCAGAGGAGCTTCTCGAGCGGCGTGGCGACGAGCTGCTCGACCTCCTCGGCACTCGCGCCGGGGAAGGCCACGGCGACGTCGGCCATGGGCACGACGATCTGCGGATCCTCCTCGCGGGGCGTGACCGCGACCGCGAACACGCCCGCCAGCGCCGCCACGACGAGCAGCACGGGGGAGAGCGGGCCCGTGACGAAGAGGCGGACGATGCGCTGGACCAGGCCCTCGCCGGTGGGCGCGGTCGTGGTCACGACGCCGGGAGCCCCACGGTCTCGCCGCCCGCGAGCCCGGAGAGCACCTCCACACGGCCGCCGTCGAGCGCGGCGCCGGTCGTGACGAGGCGACGCATCCAGCGGCCGTCGTGCTCGACCACGACCGTCTCGAGCTGCCCCACGCGCTCGACCGCCGCGGCGGGCACGTGCACGACCTCGCGCTCGCCCGCGGGTAGGCGGAGGCGGCCGAACATCCCCGGATACACCCCGCGCACCGGATCGAAGTTGACGCGCACCTCGAAGGTCCGGGTCTGGGGATCGGCCGAGGGCAGGATCTCGGCGACGGTGCCCTCGACGGTGGCGCCCGCGGCGGGCAGCTCGATCGGGAGCCGCGTCCCGGGGGTGATGCGGCCGATCATGCCCTCGCGCACGAGCGCCTCCAGGCGCAGCGCGGTCGGATCGAGCACGACGAGCAGCGGCAGCCCCGGGGCGGCGAGGTCGCCGGGCTCGGCGCGGCGCTCGGCGACGATGCCGTCGATCGGCGCCGCGATCCGCGTGTGCTCCACCGCCGCCTTCGCCTCGAGGTAGGCGGCCTCCGCGGCCTCCATCTGCTCGGTCGTCGCCGCATGCCGGGCGAGGAAGCCGCGCACGCGCTCGTACTGCGCGCGGGCCTGCGCGAAGCGCGCCGCGAAGTCGCTGTCGTCGAGGACGACGAGCAGCGTGCCGGCGCGGACGGCGTCGCCGACCTGGGCGGCGATCTGCACGATGCGGGCCGTCACCTGCGCCGAGACCACGACGCGGCGGCGCGAACGCACCGTGCCGACGGCTTCCTCGACGACCGGCACCATCCCGCGAGCTGCGATGGTCGTGGCTGCCGGCGCAGGCAGTCCCGGCGGCTCGCCGAGGCGCCCCGGACGGACACGGGCGCCCTCGAAGGCGCCCGCGGCGTAGAGGACGACGCCCCCGATGAGCGCGACGAAGCCCGTCCAGCGAGCAGCGGTGCGGGCGCGCGGCGACATCAGATGCCGACGAGCCGGCCGATGGCCCGGCTCGCCTCGACGACCGCGCGGTCGACGTCGAGCTGCGCCTCGATGTGCGCCGTGCGCGCTCGCGCGCGCGCCGCCTCGGCCTCGAGGTAGCGGGTCACGGTGGCCGCACCGCCGCGGTACTGCGCCGTGACGAGGTCGAGCGTCTCCTCCGCGGCGCCGACGGCCTGTGCGGCGACCGCGGCGCGCGTGCGGGCCTCGTCGAGGCGGAGGTAGGCCGTTTCGACCTCGCGCGCCACCGCGAGGAGCGCCCGGCGATCCTCCTCGGCGAGCGCGTCGAGCGCCGCGCGCGCGCGGGCGATATTCGCCGCCCGCGTCCCGCCGTCGAAGAGGTCCACCGACAGCGCGATCGCCACCGTCCAGTTGCGGTCCCCGGGCGAAAAGCGGGCTTCGGCGTCGTCGCCGTAGAGGCGGCTCTCGACGTCGAGCCGCGGCGAGTAGGCGCGGCGGGCGGAGGCCAGCTCGAGGCGCGCGCGCTCGACCGCCTGCCGCGCGATCGCGGCCTCGGGCCGCCGGCGGTAGGCCTCGGCGAGGGCGTCCGCGGCGGTGGACGGGAGGGCGGCGGCGTCGATGCCCTCGTCGGCCACCTCGAGCGAGGCGTCGGCGGGCAGGGCGAGGAGGTCGCGCAGCACGGCGAGCGCGAGCCGCTCGGCGACCTCGCTGCGAGCGCGCTGCTCGCGGGCTTCGGCGAGGCGCACCTCGAGGGAGAGCAGGTCCGACCGGAGCGCGCCGCCGCCCTCGACCTTCACCCGGCTCTCCTCGACCTGCGCCTCGACCGTGCGCACGTTGGCGTCGTCGGCGGCGCGCAGAGCGCGCGCGGCGCGCGCGTCGAGGTAGGCGGCCAGCGTCGCCGCCACGAGGGCGTTGGCGGCCGCGTCGCGGGCGAGGCGCGCCGAGGCGGCGGCGGTGTCGGCCGCCCAGCGGCCGAGGAGGTCGCGCCCGCCGTTCCAGAGGTTCCAGCGCAGCGTGAGACCACCCTCGAGGTTGCTGAACTGGCCGGGGTCGTTGAAATTGATGTTGGGCGGAAGCGCCCGGGCGTCGATGCGCTTGAAGAGGAAGGCCGAGGGCGCATCGCCGACCAAGTAGGAGACATCGGCCGAGAGACGCGGCCAGAAGGCGGCTTCGGCCTGCGCAAGGCCGGCGCGCGCCTCGGCGACGCGCGCGTCGGCGGCGCGGAGGCTCGGATTGCGCTCGAGCACGAGGCGCACGGCGTCGGCCGCGGTGAGCGGCGTGCCAGGAGGCGGCAGGACAGGGGTCGGGGCCGCGGGCTCGAGCGGGAGCGGGGGCGGCGGGGGAACGAAGTCGCTGCGCCGGAGGCATCCACCCAGCGCCGCGCCGACCGCAGCCACGGTCAGGAGGAGCGCGCCCCCGGAACGCCGTGACATGCCGTCGCGTCGGCCTCGCTCCGCACCCCCGCGCGCCGGAGCAGGGTCTCGAGCAGACACCACCGGGTAAACCCCGACTGGAGAAGGTTGAGGCCCACGAAGGCCGTGAACCAGAGCCAGGTGGGGCCGTCGAAGAGGCTGACGCCGTTGTAGCGGCTCGCGAGCAGGAGCGACGCGAGGATGAAGCTCCCGGCAATGATGCGCACCAGCCGCTCTGTCGTCATCGCTGCGGTGGCTCAGTCGTCGTCTCTCGTAGCCTCGCAGCACTGACGAAGCAAGAAGGCGACCAGACCCACCGGCGCTGCGAGCCGCGCGGGCTTCTCAGGGGTGGGAACGCAAGGCGGCGAGGGATGCGTCGGTCGAGAAAGCGCGGTGCCATGGGTGCGCGCCGGGGGCGAATGATCTATATCGGCCCGCGAGGAGGTGCCGATGCGCCCCGGCCTGCACTTTTTTCCCCTCGCTGCGCCCATCCTGGGTGCGCTCCTGCTCGCGGCCGTCCTGCTGCTCGCGATGATCGAGGTGCAGGTGATCGGCTACGCCTACGAGAAGGTCGGCATCGGCCATCGCCAGGCGTTCGCGTTCTTGCTGCTTTCGCTGCTGGGGAGCTACATCAACATCCCGGTGGGCGAGCTGCCGGCGGAGCACGTCGTCTCGGGGCAGGAGATCACGGCCTTCGGCATGCGCTGGGTGATCCCGATGGTCGAGAACTGGCCGGGCACGGTGATCGCGGTCAACGTGGGCGGGGCCGTGCTGCCCGTGCTGCTGTCGGGCTACCTTCTCCTGCGCACGGGGCTCTGGGTGCGTGGGGCGGTGGCGTTCGCGATCGTCGCTGCGGTGGTGCACGCGCTCGCGCGCCCGGTGCCCGGCGTCGGCATCGCGGTGCCGACGCTCGTGCCGCCGCTCGTGGCTGCGGGCGCCGCGCTGCTCTTGGCGCCGCGCACGGCCCCCGCGCTCGCCTACGTCGCCGGCAGCCTCGGCACGCTCGTCGGCGCCGACCTCATGAACCTGGGCAAGCTCCAGGGGCTCGGCGCGCCGGTCGCGTCGATCGGCGGGGCCGGCACGTTCGACGGCATCTTCCTCACGGGGATTCTGGCGGTGCTCCTGGCGTAGAGGGCGCGGTCGGCCGCGGGCCGAGCAGGCGCTCGAGCTCCGGGAGCGTGACGGTCTCTTCCCGGAGCAGCGCATCCACCAGCCGATCGAGGGCCGCCCGGGCCCCGGTGAGGAGCCGGCGCGCCGCCTCGTGGCGATCCTCGAGCAGCCGGCGGACCTCCTCGTCGATGCGCGCCGCCGTCGCCTCGCTGTAGTCGCGGCCCTGGGCGAGGTCGTAGCCGAGAAACGGCTGCTGGCCGTCGTGGCCGAAGGTCGCGAGCCCGAGCGCCCCCATGCCCCAGCGCGTGACCATGTGGCGCGCGAGCCGCGTGGCCTCCACGAGGTCGTTCTCCGCCCCCGTGGTGACGTCGCCGACGGCGATCTCCTCGGCCGTGCGCCCCCCGAGCATGACCGTGAGCCGCGCGAGGAGATAGCTGAGCGAGTAGTTGTAGCGATCCTCGCCCGGCTGCTGCGCGGTGACGCCGAGGGCGCGGCCGTGCGGCACGATCGTCACCTTCTGCACGGGATCGGCGGCGGGCGTGAGCCAGGCGACGAGCGCGTGCCCCGACTCGTGGTAGGCGATCACGCGCCGCTCGGCCGCCGGGAGCACCAGCCGCCGGCGGCCGCCGAGCAGCGCCTTGTCCTCGGCCTCGCTGAAGTCCGCCATGGTCACCTCGCTGCGCCCCGCGCGGGCGGCGAGCAGCGCCGCCTCGTTGCAGAGGTTGGCGAGGTCGGCGCCGCTGAGCCCCGTGGTGGCGCGGGCGAGCTGATCGAGCGCGACGTCGGGCGCGAGGCGCAGGCGGCGCGTGTGGATGCGCAGGATGCCCTCGCGGCCCTTGCGGTCGGGGAGGCCCACCTCGACCTTGCGGTCGAAGCGGCCCGGGCGCAGCAGCGCCGGATCGAGCACATCGGGGCGGTTGGTGGCCGCGAGCACGATCACCTCGTGGCGCTCGTCGAAGCCGTCCATCTCGACGAGGAGCTGGTTGAGCGTCTGCTCGCGCTCGTCGTTGACGGCACCGAACCCGGCCCCGCGCCGGCGCCCGACCGCATCGAGCTCGTCGATGAAGACGATCGCCGGCGCCGCCGCCTTCGCCTGCGCGAAGAGGTCGCGCACGCGGCTCGCGCCGACGCCGACGAACATCTCGACGAACTCCGAGCCGGAGAGGCTGAAGAAGGGCACACCCGCCTCGCCGGCGACGGCGCGCGCGAGCAGCGTCTTGCCCGTGCCGGGCGGGCCGACGAGGAGCACGCCGCGCGGAATGCGCGCGCCCAGGTCGTGGTACTTCTGCGGGTGGCGCAGGAAGTCGACCTCCTCCTGCAGCTCGGCCTTGGCCTCGTCCGCGCCGGCGACGTCGTCGAAGGTGACCTGCGGTCCCTCGGGCTTGTAGCGGCGCGCGCGCGTGCGCCCGAAGCCGAAGAGGCCGGCCTGCTGGCCTATGGCCTTCTGCCCGGTCCACCAGAAAAACCCGAGCAGCAGCAGCAGCGGCCCCCAGCCCGTGAGCAGGTCCATCAGCCACGGCGCGGCGGGGTGCTCGGCGGTGACCTCGACGTGGTGCGCCTCGAGCAGCTCGAGGAGCCGAGGGTCGCCGACGACGGCGGGCAGCGTGGTCGCGATCTTCGCGTAGGTCTGCGCGCCCTCGACCGCCTTGGCTTGCGTCCCCGCGGTCTGCTCCGGCCAGGCGAGCGGCTTCGCGAGCCAGGCCGTGATCTCGTCGCCGACGATGCGCACGCGCGTCACGTCGTCGGCGCGCACCGCGGCGAGAAAGCGCGTGTACGGCACGCGGGCGACGGGCTCGGCGCGCGGCCAGAAGACGAGCAGGTTCCAGAGGACGAGCGCTCCCAGCGTGAGCCACCACACGAGGGGGCTCGGCGGCCGCCGGGGCGGCTTGCCGGTGCGCGGAGGGGGTGGAGGCGGAGCGGCCATGTGTCGACCCCGGACGATACGCCAACCCGGCCGCCGGAGCCACGGGTCGCGTTGGAGGCGCGGTCGGCCCGCCTGCTATAACGCCTGCGTGACAGCGCGGAGAGGGGATGCGCGGCTGTGGCTCAGGCAGGCGACGGACGACTCGAGGGCAAGACTGCGCCGCGGCGCGTAGCACGCTGGCTGGAGGGCCGACTCCCCCTCCTGCTCCGCCGGCACGGGGTCGAGGCCGCTTATCTCGTGGGCTCCTGGGCCCGCGGCGAGGCTGACGTGCTCAGCGACGCCTCAGGACCCGCCCGGCTCCGCCAGCCACCGGGCGAGCGTCTGGCGCGAGATGCCGAGCCGCTGCGCGGCGAGCGCCTTGTTGCCGCCGCACAGCTCGACGACCCGCGTCGCATAGGCGACCTCGAGCGCGTCGATGGGGACGATGCCCTCGACCGTCTCCGGGAGGGCCGTCAACCCGGCGACCGCGCTGCGCTCGACCTGCCCGAGCTGCCCCACGTCGACGAGGGGCCCGTCGGCGAGCACCGCCGCCGACGACACCGCAGCCTTGAGCTCGCGCACGTTGCCCGGCCAGCGGTGCCGGCGCAGGAGCGCCTCGGCCGCGGGGGTAAAGCCCGTGAGCGTCTTGTGGTACTGGCGCGCGTACTGCGCAAGGAAGTGGCGCGCGAGCAGGAGCACGTCGTCGCCGCGCTCGCGCAGCGGCGGCACGGCGATCGTCACCCCGGCGAGCCGGTAGTAGAGATCGCGGCGGAAGGTCGCGACGTCCTCCAGGCGGCGGTTGGTGGCCGCCACCAGGCGGCAGTCGACGGAGAGCAGCTTCGTGCCGCCGAGGCGGCGGAACTCCCGGCTGTCGAGGAACTTGAGCAGCTTCGCCTGCGCCGCCGCCGGAAGGTCGCCGACCTCGTCGAGGAAGAGCGTGCCGCCCGCGGCGAGCTCGACGAGCCCCCGCTTCTGCTCCCGGGCGTCGGAGAACGCGCCGCGCTCGTGGCCGAACAGCTCGCTTTCGACCAGCGCCTCGGGGATCGCCGCGCAGTTGAGCTCGATGAACGGCCCGCGCGCGGCGGCCGACGCCTGGTGCAGGGTGCGGGCGATCAGCTCCTTGCCGGTGCCCGTCTCGCCGACGACGAGCACGACGGGCACCGGCTGCGCGGCCACCTTCTCGACCAGCCGCATCACGGCGCGCATCGCCTCGCTCTCGAAGACGAGCTGCGCGTGCTGCCCGCTGTACCAGGCGACCTGCCGCTCGAGCTCGTCGGTGCGCAGCGCGTTCTTGACCGAGGCGATCACCTCCTCGAGATCGAACGGCTTCTTGATGAAGTCGAAGGCGCCGAGGCGGAGCGCGGCGACCGCGCTGTCGACGTCGCCGTGCGCGGTGATGACGATCGCCTTGAGGCCGGGGAGCCGCTCGCGTGCCTGGCGCAGCACCGCGAGCCCGTCGAGGTCGCCCAGCCGGAGGTCGATGAGCGCGCAGTCGGGCGCCTCGTCGGCGAGCAGCGCGAGCGCCTCGTGCCCGCTCGCCGCGAGGCTCACCGCGTAGCCGGCGCCCTCGAGCGCCATCTTGAGCGAGCGGCGGATGAGCGCCTCGTCGTCGACGATCAGGACCGACTGGCGCACAGTGCCTCCGCTGCGGGCAGCAGCACGCGAAACGCGCTGCCCCCGCCTTCGGCCGGTCCCACGTCGATCTGGCCGCCGTGCTCGCGGACGATGTTGCGGCTCACCGCGAGGCCGAGCCCGTTGCCGTGCGGCTTGGTCGTGAAGAACGGATGGAAGAGCCGCTCGCGGACCGCCGGGGCGATGCCCGGGCCGTGATCGCGCACGACGAGGCACAGCGCCCCCCGCTCGACGGTGGCCCGGACCTCCACCTCGCCGCCGGGCGGCGAGGCCTCGCAGGCGTTGACGATCAGGTTGACCAGCACCTGCTCGATCAGCTCCGGGTCCATCTCCCACCGCAGGGCGGCCGGCACCGGGGCGACCTGGATCGGGTATCCCTGCGCGGCGGGAACCAGGCTCGCGGTGCGCACGGCCTGATCGAGGACCCGCCCGACGGGCACGGGCACCATCTTGGGCTCGAGCGGGCGCGCGTAGCACATGAGCCGGCGCACCGTGTCGGCGACGCGGCCGAGCTGCGCCTCCATCTCGGCCAGCTCGCGGGCGAGCTGCTCGGGCGGCAGCGGCGTGCGGCGCAGCGCCTGGAGCATCGCCTTGACGCCGCTCACGGGGTTCAGGGTCTCGTGGGCGATCTCGGAGGCGATCTCGCCGAGCTCCGAGAGCTTCTCGGCCTGCTGGAGCGCCCGCTCCTGCTGGCGCACGCGCTCGAGGAGCGCGGTCACGTGCGCCTCGAGCGCGCCGAGCTCGTCGCCGTCGACCTCGACGCGATCGACGACGCCCGCCGCCCCGAGCCGGAGCACGAGGCGATAGATCGGCCGCGCCGCGTAGCGGGCGAGCACGAAGCCCAGCACGAGAGAGACGAGCGCGCCGATCCCCGTGAGCCCGAGCACGAGCGCGCGGCCGTGCACGACCGCCGCCTCGGCCGCCACTTGCCGCGCACGCATGTCCTGCTCGGCGCGCGCGAGCAGCTCCTGGCCGTCGGCGAGCAGCTCGTCGACGTCGCCCGCCATGTCGACGAAGCGCTGCCGGGCGGCCTCGGGGTCCCCCGCCTGCTGGCGGCGGATCACCTCGTCGGCCTTGGTCGTGTAGGCGGCGTAGGTGGCGCGCATGCGGGCGATGAGCGCGCGCTCGGCGTCGGTGCGTGCGAAGTCGGCCAGCTCGGCGATCCAGGCCTCGAACTGCTGGCGGTGCGGGCGGATCGCGTCGAGGGCGCCGCGGTCGCCGGCGAGGAGATAGTCGGCGAGCCGTCCCTTGTCGCGCACCACGGTTTCCAGCCGCGCGGTGAGGTCGATCGCCTGCACGCTGCGCCAGGCGAGCCGCTGGGCCGCGCGCTCGGCTTGGGCGAGCGAGCGCAGGCTCCACCACGTGGACACGAGGAGCCCGGCGATCATCGCGGCGTACGCGAGCATGAGCCGCGCGACGAGGCTCGGCCGGCGCGCGGACGCCTCGCCCCCGCGCGGCGGGCCGCCATCCATCGCCGTCACGGACGCCATTCGGGCGGACGCGAGACGCCGCGGACGTGCGCGTCGATCCAGTCGATCTCGCTGGCGAGCGCGACCGCAGTTGCGGCCGCCATGGGCTCGTCGAGGGTGGGCGGAAGCGCGCCGTCAACGGTGGCGAGGGTCGACTGCCGCACCCCGACCCGGACCTCGAGCCAGCCGACGGGCGTGCCGTCCTCGCGGCGCAGCGTGGCGCGGTAGGTGCCGCGGGCCGCGGCCGAGGAGCGGGCGAGGCGGCTGAGCGCTGCGGGAGCCGCGCCGCCGTCGGTGCGCGCGAAGACGTCGGTGAGGACCGTGGGCCCGTGGGCGGGCTCGATGTGGAGCCGGATCGCGCCGTCCTCCCAGGAGGGCACGACGCGGCCGAGAAGCGGCGCGTCCTCGGTGCGCCCGCCGCGCACGAGGACGCGGCCGGGCTCGGCGACCCAGAAGGCCGCCCGCTCGCCCGTGCGGTCACGCAGCACGAAGGTGGGCTCGCCCGGCAGATGCAGCCACCCCGGCGGCACGACCGCGGCCGCGCCGCCGTTGGTCGTGCGGTCGATCGTGAGGCCGTCGCGGGTCTGCCGCGCCGCGAAGGTGGCGTCGGGGGGCACGGCCGCCCGGCTCCGCGCCGCGGCGCAGCCGCTCGCCGCGACGAGCGCCGCCGCAAGAACCGCGGGCCAGCGAGCTTCGCGCGGGCCTCCCATGTCGTGCGTGCGAGGAAGCAACTCTCGTGCAATCCGACGGCCGGCGCGCGCTGCGGCCCGCGCGGCCCGTCCTGGTAGATTCTGGTCCGCGGCGTCGCATTCCGCAACGCGAGCACTGCCGCGCCGGCCGCTGGCACGCCCTCGGGCGAGGGCATGGTTCCTGCTCGCAGCGCCGGTATGCCGACCGATCCGTCGTCCCGACGCCGGCCCCGGACCGAGCGTCTGGTGCTGATCGTCTTCCGGAGCTCGCTCGAGGCCGACGTCCTGGGCGTGCTCCGGCGCGCGGGGGTGGAGGCGTTTACCGTGCTTCCACAGGTGCTCGGCATCGGTGCGGCCGGCAAGGCGCTGCACACGTTCCCCTGGCCGGGCACGAACATGGCGATCCTGGTGGGCCTCGCCCGCGCGCAGGCGACGGCGCTCGTCCGCGGCCTCGCGACCTTCCGCAGCCGCGCGAGCGCGCGACAGAAGGGCGTCGAGGTCCCCCTCCGGGTCTTCGTCATCCCCTGCATCCAGGCTGTCTGAGCCCCGCCGTGCCGAGCTTCGCGCTGCGCAACCCCCACACGATCATCGTCGGCGCGCTCGTCGCGGCGCTGCTGGGGGTGACGGCGTTCGCCCGCATGCCGGTCGACGTGTTCCCGAACCTCAAGATCCCCGCGGTGGTGGTGGCGACGTTCTACCCGGGCATGCCGCCGACGGAGGTCGAGCGCGACATCACCACCCGGTTCGAGCGCTTTTTCACCCTCGGCAGCGACATCGAGCACGTCGAGTCGCGCTCGCTGCCGGGCGTGAGCATCATCAAGGTGTACTTCCACGCGAGCGCCGACGTGGACACGGCGGCGGCGTCGCTCGCGAACCTCGCGATGGCCGACCTGCGGCACCTGCCCCCGGGGACGCTGCCGCCGCTCGTGCTCAAGTTCGACGCGTCGTCGCTGCCGGTGACGCTGGTGACCGTGGCCGGCCAGGGGTACTCGGAGACCGCGCTGCGGGACCAGGCGCAGTACAACGTGCGCAACCAGCTCGCCACCGTGGCGGGGGCGTCGGTGCCGCCGCCGTTCGGCGGCAAGTACCGCCAGATCATGGTCTACAGCGACCGCGAAGCGCTCGAGGCCCGCGGGCTCACGCTGATGGACGTCGTCCACGCCCTCAACGACGCGAACCTCATCATCCCCGCCGGCGACGCCAAGATCGGCGACACCGACTACTTCATCACCACCAACAGCATGATCCCGGATGCCACGCACCTCGATGCCGTGCCGGTGAAGGGTGGGGTGACCGAGGCGCCGGTGCTCGTGCGCGACGTCGGCCGGGCGGCGGATGCGGCCCAGATCCAGCAGAACATCGTGCGCATCGACGGGCAGCGCTCCGTGTACATCCCGGTCCTCAAGCAGGGCAACGCCAACACGATCGCGGTCGTCGACGGGATTCGTGCGCTGCTGCCGCGGGTCGTCGGCCTGCCGGCCGGCATGCAGCTGCGCGCGATCTTCGATCAGTCGAGCTACATCCGGGCCGCGATCGAGAGCCTCGAGCACGAGGCGGTGTCGGCGGCGGTGCTCGCGTCGCTGGTGATCCTGCTCTTCCTCGGGAGCTTCAAGTCGACGGTGGCGATCTTCGTGTCGATCCCGCTGTCGCTGCTGGCGGCGGCCTTCGGGCTCTTCCTCGGCGGATCGACGACGAACGTGATGACCCTCGGCGGCTTTGCGCTCGCGATCGGGCGGTTGGTGGACGATTCGGTCGTGGTGCTCGAGAACATCAACCGCCACCTCGCGACGGGCAAGAGCCCCGCGCAGGCGGCACGGGACGGCGCGGAGGAGGTGGCGCTGGCGACGCTCGCGTCCACGGTGACGACCGTGATCGTGTTCTTCCCGGTGATGTTCCTCTTCGGCGTCGCCAAGTACCTCTTCAGCGCGCTCTCGCTCGCCGTGGTGCTGTCGATGATCGCGTCGTACGTGGTCGCGATGACGCTCATCCCGATCTACTGCGCGCGGTTCCTCACGGCCGAGGAGGCGCGCGCCGCGGAGGCCGGGCAGGGCTGGCTCGGGTGGTTCGAACGGGGCTACGCGCGGCTCGTGGCGCGGTACGAGCGGTTCCTCGAGGCGGCGCTCGGCCGCAAGGGGCTCGTGATCGGCGGGGTGGCCGGGCTCTTCGTGGCGAGCATGCTCGGGGCGCGCTTGATCGGCACGGAGCTCTTCCCGCGCACCGACGCGGGGCAGTTCATCGTGAACCTGCGCACGCCGCCCGGTTCGCGGATCGAGGTCACCGAGGCGCTGGCGACGGCGGTGGAAGGGGTGATCCGCGAGGTGATCCCGCCGCGGGAGCTGGCCATGGTGGTCTCGAACCTCGGGCTGGCGCCGGGCTTTTCGGCCATCTACTCGCCCAACGCCGCGAGCGACTCGGGGTTCGTCATGGTGAGCCTGCGGCCCGGGCATCGCGTATCGACCTGGGAGTACATGCGCCGGCTGCGGCCCGTGCTCGCCCGCCGGGTGCCGGAGGTGCAGACGTTCTTCCAGTCGGGCAGTATCATCGACGCCGTGCTGAACTTCGGGCTCGCCGCCCCGATCGACGTGCAGCTGAGCGGCCCCGACTACGCCGTGCTCGGCCCCGCCGCCCAGGCGGTGGCGGCGACGGTGCGCACCCTACCCGAGGTGGCCGACGTCTTCGTGCCGCAGGAGCTCGCGTACCCCACGCTGCACGTGCGCGTCGACCGCGTGAAGGCGGGGCGGCTCGGCCTGAGCCAGCGCGACGTCGTCACGAACGTCATCACGGCGCTCACCTCGAACCAGATGATCGCCCCGTCGATCTGGATCGATCCCGAGACCGGCAACGACTACTTCCTCACGGCGCAGTACGCCGAGGCTGCGATCCGCTCCGTCGACACGGTGCTGAACATCCCCGTGCGCAGCAGTCGGGTCGGGGGAGCGGTGCTGCTGCGCAACGTGGCGACGGTCGAGCGGACGACGGAGCCGGCGGAGGCGGATCACTACAACATCCAGCGCGTGGTGGATGTGCTCGTGGCGCCGCGCGGAGACGACATGGGCGGGACGCAGGCGGCGATTGCGCGGGCGCTGGCGGGGTGGCGGCCGCCGCGGGACGTCACGCTGACGTACCGGGGGGCGGTGGCGGCGATGGAGGCGTCGTTTGCGAGCTTCGGCTTCGGGCTCGCGATGGCGCTCGTGCTGCTCTATCTGGTCATGGTGGCGCAGTTCCGGTCCTTCCTCGATCCGTTCATCATCATGTTCTCGGTGCCGATGGGGCTGATCGGGGTCGTTGCCGTGCTGCTCGCGACCGGGACGACGCTGAACATCGAGTCGTTCATGGGGACGATCGTGATGGTCGGGATCGTGGTCTCGAACTCGATTCTGCTGGTGGACTTCGCCAACCAGCGGCGGCGGGAGGGCGCGGCGGTGCGCCGGGCGGTCGTGGACGCGGCGCGGACACGCATGCGGCCGATCCTCATGACGGCGCTCGCGACGGTGGTGGGCCTGCTGCCGATCGCGCTCAAGCTCGGCGCCGGCTCGGAGGCGTCGGCCCCGCTCGCGCGGGCGGCGGTGGGTGGGCTCGGCGTGTCGACCGTGCTCACGCTCGTGCTGGTGCCGGCGGTCTACGAGCTCTTCTACACGCGCCGCGGGAGGCGGGCATGACGCGCGGGCGGCGCGGAGTCGTGGCGGTGGCGGTGTTGGCGGCGGTGGCGGGGTGCGGCGACCGGGAGGCCCGGTCCGCCAAGGAGACGGCGGTGCCGACCGTGGTCGTGACGCACGTCTCCCGGGGCGACGTCGTGCGCACGATCACGCTGCCCGGCGATCTCGCCGGCCTCAACGAGGCGGCGCTCTACGCCAAGGTGACCGGGTATCTCCAACGGATCGACGTCGACAAGGGCGACTGGGTCAAGCGAGGGCAGGTGCTCGCGGTGATCGAGGTGCCGGAGCTCGAGCAGAAGCTCAAGCGGGCGCGCGCGCGCCTCCAGGTGCGGCGGGTCACCTACGAGCGCCTCCAGCGCGTGTGGAACACCGACCGGCGTCTCGTCGCCCGGGAGGACGTGGACATTGCCCAGGGACAGTACGAGCAGGCGCAGGCCGAGGTCGAGGAGCTGGAGGCCCTCGTCGGGTACACGCGCATCGTCGCTCCCTTCGACGGCGTCGTCACGGCGCGCTACGTCGACCCGGGCGCGCTCATCCAGGCGAGCGGGCGGACGGGAACCGTCGACACCGGGGACCAGACGCCCGGGCGCACGGGCCTGGCCCCCGTGGTGAGCGTGGCCGACATCGACACGCTCCGCGTCTACGTCTACGTCCCGGAGGCGGAGACGAGCTTCGTCAAGGTGGGCATGCCGGCCACGCTGCGTCTGCGCGAGTTCGCCGGGCGCGAGTTCGAGGGCACGGTCACCCGCTTCGCCACGCGGCTCGACCTCTCGACGCGCACGATGCTCACCGAGGTCGACATCGCCAACCCCAAGCACGAGCTGTATCCGGGCATGTACGCCGACGTGACCCTCGAGCTCGAGCGGCACCGAGGCGCGCTGCGGGTGCCGGCGACCGCCGTCGGCACGGAGGGGGAGGGGCGGTTCGTCTTCGTCGTGAAGGACGGCCGGCTCGCCAAGACGCCCGTGACTGTCGGCATCGTCGAACCCGCGTGGGTGGAGATCGTCTCGGGCCTTTCCGGCACCGAGGCGATCGTGAAGAACGTCGGGCCGTCGCTCGCCGACGGGGCCGCGGTGCGCGCCGTGGAGGCGCAGCCCAAGGCCGCGGCCCGCGAGGGCTGACGCGCGTGCGGCGGGCGGCGCGGTGGCTCGCGACGGGGCTCGTCTGCGTGGGCGGGCTCGGCAGTGCGGCGCGAGTTCTCGCCGACGGCCCGATCGCCCCCGGCGAGGCGCTCACGCTCGAGCGGGCGATCCAGCTCGCGCTCCAGTACCACCCGGCCCAGATGGCTGCCGCGTCCCGCGCCGAGGCGGCGCGCGAGCGCATCGGGCAGGCGCGGTCCTCCCTCCTGCCGCAGGTCTTCGGGGTGAGCGAGTACCTGCGGGCGACCGACAACGGGATCGGCGACACGGCCTATCTCCCCGCGCTGGGGATCCCGCGTGCCCCGACGCAGGGGCGGCACGAGAACCAGCTCACCGAGACCTTCGACAACTACCTCGCGGGCATTGCGGCATACCAGTACCTCTTCGACTTCGGCCGCGCGCGCGGCCTCGTCGCGCAGCGCAACGCCGAGGCCGACGCGCAGCGGGCGCGTCTCGAGCTCGTCCGCCTCGATCTGGTGTACGGCGTGACGAAGGCCTACTACGACCTGGTGGCGGCGAAGGAGATCGTCAAGGTGTACGAGACGGCCGTCACGCAGCGCACCGAGCATCTGCGCGAGGCGCAGGTGAAGGCGGAGGCCGGGCTCAAGCCCGAGATCGACGTGTCCACGGCCGAGGCCGACCTGGCCCGCGCGCAGCTCGATCTCGTGAACGCCAGGAACGCGGCGGCGACGGCGAAGGTCGCGCTCGACAACGCCATGGGGCTCGGCGGGCAGGCGCCGGAGTACCGGCAGGCCACGCGGCTCTCGTACGGTCCCATCCCGGAGAAGCTGGAGACGTACATCGAGCGCGCCTTCGCCCAGCGCCCGGACCTCAAGATGTTGATCGACGACGCGCGCGCGGCGGGCGCCGAGATCCAGCAGTACCGCAGCGACTACCTGCCGACCTTCGGCGCGACCGCCGGCTACAACCTCCGCGGTCAGGGGGCGACCCCGGGCAACAATTACTACGCGGGCCTGGTCGTCACCTGGCCCATCTTCAACGGCTTCCTCACCGACCACGAAGTGGCCGAGGCCAAGCTGCACCAGGACGCCATCCGCCACGACATCGAGGACCTGCGGCAGCGCATCATCCTCGAGGTCCAGCGCGCCTTTCTCGACTGGCAGGCTTCCGTCGACCGCATTCACCAGGCCGAGCAGGCGCTCGAGGCGTCGCGGGTGGAGCTCGATCTCGCGGAGAAGCGCTACGAGACCGGGCTCGGCTCCATCATCGAGCTCACCGACGCCCAGCGCGAGTTCACCAGCGCCGGTGCCCAGCAGGTCCAGGCGCTCGCCGGCTTCTCGATCGCCAAGGCGGCGCTCGACCGCGACACGGGCGCCGGCCTCCCGCCGCCGTGAGCGCGCCCGCGTTTCAGCTCGCCCGCGCCGGCGCCTTCGCGCTCGCCCTCGCGGCGGCGGCGACATGGCAGCGGCTCGCGCCGCACGCCCGGCACCGCGGCAGCCTGCGCGTGAACGCCGGGCTCTGGGCGCTCGACGCGGCGATCGTCGGCGGGGTGTGCGGCACCTGCGCACTCGCGGCCGCCGAGTGGGCGGCGCGGCGAGGCGTCGGGATCGCGCACGCGCTCGCGGCGCCGTGGTGGGTCGCGACGCCGGCGAGCGTCCTCGGCCTCGACCTCGTTTCCTACCTCTGGCACCGGGCGAACCACGGAGTCGCACTGCTCTGGCGCTTCCACCGCGTGCATCACTCCGACCCGAGCTTCACCGTGTCGACGGGGCTGCGCTTCCATCCGGGCGAGCTGCTGCTGTCGCTGCCGGTGCGCCTCTTGGCCGTGGTGCTCCTCGGGGCGCCGGCGGCGGCCGTGCTCGCCTTCGAGGCCGTGTTCGCGTTCGCCAATCTGGTCGAGCACGGCGACATCGACCTGCCGCCGCGCCTCGAGCGCGCCGTGGACCGCCTCGTCGTGACCCCGGCGCTGCACCGCATCCATCACTCGCGCCTCCCCCCCGAGCGCGATCGCAACTTCGGCACGATCCTGATCGTCTGGGATCGCCTGCTCGGCACCCACCGGCCGAACCGCTCCGCTGCCCGCGTCGACGTGGGGCTCGACGATACGGGCACGCCCCGCGGGCTGTGGGACGCCCTGCGCCTACCGCTCGCGCCCCTCGGCCCGCGCTGCTGAGCGCCCGCCGGGGCGAGCCCGGCGGGGCGCCCACGTTACGGCTCTGTTACCGCAAGGCGAACACTTTACGAATCAAGCATCTTGCTAAGTACCTCCATTGACGGTCCCGGCACCGCCGCGCTACAGGCGTCGCGACAATCGAGGAGGGCGACGCATGCGAGCGTGCTGGACTGGGATGCTGGTGCTGCTGATCGCCGGAGCGCCGGTGCGGGCTCGGGCCGAGGACATGGAGGCGCGGCTGAGGGCGCTCGAGACGCAGCTCCGACAGGCGCTCAAGGCGCTCGCCGAGCAGCAGAAGCTCACGCAGCAGGCGCAGCGGCAGATCGAGGAGCTCAAGCGCGAGGTGAAGCAGACGCGCACCGTGCGCGCGGCGCCAGCCGCGCCGCCCCCGGCGCTCGCCGAGCCGGCGCTGCGCAAACAGATCGAGGAGGAGGTGCGCAGCGAGGTGGCCCAGCGCAATGCGGAGCTCGAGCGCAAGGTCGAGGCGATGAAGCCCGCCTGGGACGACTACGCGCAGAAGTTCTTCAAGAAGGTGAAGCTCGGCACGCTCGTCTACGGCGACTGGGCCTACTACTGGAAGACCGGATTCGGCCCGCAGTTCCTCACCCAGATCAACCAGCCGGGCCCCGGCAACGACAACTTCAACTCCTTCGACCTCAGCCGCGCCTATCTGAACTTCTTCTTCACGCCGACCGACGATGTCACCCTGCGGGTCACGCCCAACGTCTTCCGCGCCGTCGGCACCTCGAGCTCGGACAAGTTCGGGAAGAGCGGCGGCGTCGGCACCAACCTCGACGGCAACCTCGAGTACCGGCTCAAGTACGGCTACCTCGACTTCAACACGCCCTTTGCGCGCCTCGAGCAGTGGGTGCCGGCGGTGGCACCGCTGCACGACGACAAGATCACGCTCGGTCAGCAGCCGAACCCGCTCGTCGCCTGGGAGGAGGACCTCTACGGCTACCGCTTCACGAGCCTCACGCCGTGGAACTACACGAGCCTCAGCTCGTCGCAGACGGGCATCGCGGTGCACGGTCCGGTCAAGCTCGATGGCCGCCAGTACATCGACTACGACCTCGGGGTCTACAACAACGCGAACTTCCACCAGTTCGAGCAGAGCGAGACCAAGCAGGGTATGGCGCGCGTGTCGGTGTACCCCTTCGGGGCGCGCTCGCGCTTCGACGGGCTCGGCATCACCGGCTTCTACGACTACGGCTACCCGAACAAGACGCGCGACGCCGGCCGCACGAGCAACGTGACGCGCGTGACCGGCCTGGTGCACTACACGGGCGAGGGGTGGGGCGTCGCGGGCGAGTACGACCAGGGCCGCAATGCCTTTTCGAGCTCGAACCTCTTCTCGGGCAGCGGGCCGGCTGACCAGTTCTCACTCGGCGCGACGCCGTTCGCCGGCTTCGACGGCCTCGTCAAGGCGCTTCAGGACAAGCACGACACGGTCCAGCAGGGCTTCGCGTTCTTCGGCCACTACGACATCCCGCGCACGCCGCTCAGCCTCTTCGCCCTGTGGCAACGCTTCCAGCCCAACACCAACGTGTCCACGAACCCGATCGACTTCGACCGCATCGTCGGCGGCATCGGCTACAAGTACAACCAGTACCTGCGCTTCGCCCTCGACGTCCAGGACCTCGACTATTACCACAGCCAGTTTACTTTCCCGGCCAGGGAGGCGAAGGCGCTCGGGCTCAAGGGCGCGGTGCCCGACGCCGTGCCAGGCGGGGTGAAGGCCGTGTTTCTGAACTTCGAGTTCAGCTACTGAAGGCGGTGCTCGCCCGAGCACCCGACGTGCGGCACACCGCCGCCTTCGCGCGACGCATCGTCGCCGCCCGTCACCCGACCGCCGCGCGCGCGCCCAGGCCGCTGCTGTGTCCCGCGGCCGTGGGCACGGTCCGGGGCCGCGAACCTTCTCCTGGCACGGTTTCCGCACCGCGCCAGGCCGCGCGGGGGACGGGGCGGGGAGGTTCGCATGGCGAGTGCACGGCGGTGGCAGGCGATCGTCGGAAGCGGCGTCCTGGCGCTGTGCTCGACCCTGCCGGCAATCGGCGCCGCGGCGCCGCCACCGCCTTCGGGGGGACGCGCGCTCGCCCGCTGTCAGCAGACCGTCTCCGGCGAGGGCCTGCGCTACTCCGTCCAGCTCGGCTGGCGGCTCGCGCGCTGCCTGCGGGCGGTCGACGCCTGCGGCGGTGCGAGCTGCGCCGCCGATGTCTGTCGCGGCGTCGCGGACGCTGCGAGCCTCGAGGCGCGGCTGCGCGCCCGCATCGATGCGGCCTGCGCCGGCGTGCCGCTCGATCAGCTCACGAGCGGGCTCGGGTTCGCGCCGCTCGCCGCGGCCTGCCCGTTTGCGTCGCTCGACGGCTTCGCGGGCTGCCTCGCGCTCGGGCTGCGCGAGGCGGCAGGCGCCGTCTTCGGCCGCCTCGAACCGATGGCCTGCCAAAAGCTGCTCGCGCTCGGGGCCGTTTCCCCCGTCCCGGCGGAGTGCTGCGACGCGAGCGCGCTCCTCGAGCCTTCGACGACGACCACCACCGCCACCACCACGACGACGACCGCCACCACGGCGCCCGTGGGCCTGCTCTACTGCGGCGGCGCGCAGCAGGTCGCCTGCCCGCCAGGCTTCGTGTGCGATCGCACCGATCCGCTGTGCACGCTCCCCGACGCGGCCGGGCAGTGTGCGCCCGTGCCCACGAGCTGCCCGGCCGGCCCGCCGGTCTGCGGCTGCGACGGCACCACCTACGCCTCGGACTGCGCCCGGCTCGCCGCGGGCGTCACCAAGATGCACGACGGCGCCTGCGATCCGGCGCCTCCCGCGCTGTGCAGCAGCAATTCGGACTGCGGCGCGGGCTTCTTCTGCGAGTTCGCGCCCGGCAGCTGCGGCGAGGGCGGTCCGGGGACGTGTGCCCCCAAGCGCTCGACGCCCTGCGATCTCTGCGCTGCCTTTGTCGACGGCCCGGTCTGCGGCTGCGACCTCGTCACCTACCCGACGCAGTGCGCCCGTCAGGCAGCCGGCGTGGCGGAGTACTTCGTCGGCAGTTGCTTCTGATCGCCCGTGCCGCCGCGCTTGACCCCTGGCGCCGCCCTCTGTTAGCGCCGGCAGCGTGCGTTGGCCGCCGGCCGCCGAGGAGATCGCTCGGCTGCGCGAGACGCTCGCCTGGGTCTACGAGCGCGCGCCGTACTACCGGCGCGTGCTCGACGCGGCCGGCGTGCGCCCGGGCGCGCTCGAGAGCTACGACGCCTTCCGCACCCGGGTGCCGCGGCTCCGCAAGGCCGACCTGGTCGCGGCGCAGCGCGCGCACCCGCCCTTCGGCGATCTCCTGGCGGTGCCGCGTGCCGAGATCGCCTCGCTGCACACGTCCCCCGGGCCGATCTACATCCCGCGGCTCGCGGCCGAGCCGGGCGGCACCCCGGTGCTGGCCGCAGCGATCCGCGCGATGGGCGTGCGCCCCGGCGAGGTCGCGCACGTGACGCTCTCCTATCACATCATGCCCGGCGGCCTGCGCCTGCACCGGGCCTTCGAGGCCGCCGGCTGTCTCGTCATCAACGGCGGCACGGGGGCGAGCGAGCTGCAGGTGCAGATCGCACACGACTACGGGGCGAGCGTCTACGCCGGCACGCCGAGCTTCCTCGCGCGCCTGGGCGACGTGGCGCGCACGATGGGGCTCCGGCTCGGCTACCGCGTCGGGTTTTCGACGGCCGAGGCGCTCACGCCCGCGCTGCGCCGCGACCTCGAGGCGACCCTCGGCATCGAGCTGTTCGACCACTGCGGCGAGGCGCAGATCGGTCCGCTCGCCGGCGAGTGCCGGATGCACGACGGCATGCACCTCCACGCCCGCGACCTCTTCTGCGAATTCCTCGACCCGGAGAGCGGCGAGCCCGTCGGTCCCGACGGCACGGGCGAGCTGGTCGCGACCCAGCTCGGCCCCCACGCGCTGCCGCTCGTGCGCTACGCCCCGGGCGACGTGTTCCGGCTCGTCCCCGAGCCGTGCCCGTGCGGCGACCCGGCGCCGCGCGTGCGCTTCGTCGGGCAGGCGGGGGCGATCCGCAAGATCAAGGGCGTGCTCGTGCATCCCGCGCAGGTGCACCGCGTGGTGAGCGAGTTTCCCGAGCTCGGCCGCTTCCAGATCGTGGTCGACCACCCCCCGGGCGAGCGCTTCGACCGCGCCGTGCTGCGGGCCGGCATCGTGCGGCCGCCGGCCGACCCGGTCACGCTCGCCCGCGCCCTCGCCGCGCGGCTCAAGGCGACGATCCTGATCGGCGTCGACGTCGAGCTGGTGCCCGAGGCCGAGATTCCCGCGGACGCGAGCCCGCCGCGGTTCGCGGCCACGATCGTCGATCGGAGACCCAAGGCGTGAGCGCCGAGCGGCGCTGGTACGACCCGGCGATCCAGACGATGCCGCGAGAGCGGCTGCGCGCCCTCCAGGAGGAACGGCTCGCGCGCCAGCTCGCGCGCGTGTGGTCGGTGCCAGTGCCGTTCTTCCGCCGGAAGCTCGAGGCGGCGGGGATCCGGTGTGCGGCCGACGTGCGCGGCCTCGACGACCTCGCCCGCGTGCCGACCACCGTCAAGGCCGAGCTGCGCCGCAGCGAGGAGGAGCACCCGCCGTTCGGCGACTACCGCGGCGCACCGCCCTCGGCGTGCGTGCGCCTGGGCGCGTCGACCGGGACGAGCGGCACGCCGACGCTGATCCTCTGGACGCGGCGGGACCTGGAGGTCGATCACGCGGCCTCGGCGCGCGGGCGCTGGCGCTGGGGGCTGCGGCCCGGGATGAGCCTCGCCAACGCGCATCCCTTCGGCATGAACGCCGGCGGGTGGCACTTCAGCCACGGCGTCGAGGCGCTCGGCGTGCTCAACATCCCCTCGGGGCCGCCCGTGGGGGAGCGACACGTGCGCGACGTGATCGAGGTCTGGCGGCGGGTGCGCCCGGACATGTACCGGCTCTTCGGCAACGTGGCGCGCACCTACGCCGACGCCGCGCGCGCGCTCGGCCTCGACCCGGTGCGCGACCTGAATCTCACCGTCGCCGGCGATCACCCCGCCGAGCAGTACCTGATGGTGAGCTCGGGGCTCGAGGCGCTGCCGCTGCTCGGCAGCGCGTGCGAGGAGCGGCAGGGTGCGCACCTGGCCGAGGATCTGGCGATCGTCGAGGTGATCGACCGCCTGAGCGGGCGGCCCTGCGGGCACGGCGAGCGGGGCAACCTGGTGGTGACCGTGCTCGAGAAGGACAACTTCCTCCTCCGCTACGATCTCGAGGACGTGGTGCGCTGGAACCAGACGCCGTGCCCCTGCGGCGAGACCCACCGCCGCCTCTTCTACGAGGGCCGGGTGCGCGATATCACGACGGTCGCGGGCCGCGACATCCTCCCGATCGACGTCGCGCTCGTGCTCTACGAGTTCCCCGAGGCCTCCACCCCCTCGGCCGAGTACCAGATCGTGCGCCCCGCGCGGGCGGCCGACGTGCTGCACGTTCGCCTCGAGCACACCGCCGGGGGCGATTCGGCGGACCTCGCCCGTCGGCTCGGCGAGCGGCTGCGCGCGCGTCTGGGCGTGCCGGTCCGGCTCGAGCTGTTCGCTCCGGGGGCGCTCCCGCGCTTTGCCTACAAGGCCGCCCGCGTCGTCGACGCGCATTGACCGCGGCGGCGCCGCGGCCTACGGTGAGGGCAAACGCTCCGCAGGAGGTGCGCCAATGGGCATCGCCGCACGGCTCGAGTCGTCGGTGGAGCGGTTCCTCGCCGCGCCCGTCCGCAAGATGCTGATCGACGGGAAGTGGGTCGAGGCCGCGTCGGGCAAGACCTTCGACACGCTCAATCCCGCCACGGGCGAGGTGCTCGCCCGCGTGGCCGAGGGCGACGCCGAGGACGTCGACCGCGCCGTGCGCGCGGCGCGCCGCGCGTTCGACGGTGGCCCGTGGCGGCGGATGCGGCCGGCCGAGCGCGAGCGGCTGCTGCTGCGCATCGCCGACCTGATCGAGGCGCACGCCGAGGAGCTGGCCGAGCTCGAGACGCTCGACAACGGCAAGACGCTCGCCGACAGCCGCAGCGTCGACGTGCCCTCGGCGGCCGCGACGTTCCGCTACTACGCGGGCTGGGTGAACAAGCTCACGGGCGACACCAATCCCTCGGACGAGGCGTTCTTCAACTTCACGCTGCGCGAGCCGGTGGGGGTGTGCGGGCAGATCATTCCCTGGAACTTCCCGCTGCTGCTGGCGGCCTGGAAGCTCGCCCCGGCGCTCGCCTGCGGCAACACCTGCGTGCTCAAGCCCGCCGAGCAGACGCCGCTCACGGCGCTCAGGCTGGGCGAGCTGCTCGAGGAGGCGGGCGTGCCCGCCGGCGTCGTCAACATCGTGCCCGGCTTCGGCCCGACCGCGGGCGCAGCCCTCGTGCGCCACCCCATGGTCGACAAGATCGCGTTTACCGGCTCGACGGAGGTGGGCAAGGAGATCCAGCGGGAATCGGCGGCGACGCTCAAGCGGGTGTCGCTCGAGCTCGGCGGGAAGTCGCCGAACATCGTCTTCGCGGACGCCGACGTCGAGGCGGCAGTGGAGGGCGCGCTAGTCGGCGTGTTCTTCAACCAAGGACAGGTGTGCTGCGCGGGCACGCGGCTCTTCGTCGAGCGCAAGCTGCACGACGAGTTCGCCGAGCGCCTGGCCAAGACCGCGGCGGGCATGAAGCAGGGCAGCGGCCTCGACCCCGAGACGCGCATCGGCCCGCTGGTGAGCCAGGAGCAGCTCGAGCGCGTCACCGGCTACCTCGAGATCGGCAAGCGCGAAGGGGCGCGGGTGCTCACCGGCGGCGAGCGCAACACGGCGAAGGGCCTCGAGCGCGGCTACTTCGTCAAGCCGACCGTGTTCACGGGCGTGCGCAACGACATGCGCATCGCGCGCGAGGAGATCTTCGGTCCGGTCGTGGCCGTGATCCCCTTCAAGGACGAGGACGACGCCGTGCTCCAGGGCAACGACACGCTCTACGGGCTCGCCGCCGGCGTGTGGACGCGCGACATCGGGCGCGCGCACCGGGTGGCGCGCGCGATCCGCGCCGGGACCGTGTGGGTGAACTGCTACAACGTCTTCGATCCCGCCTCGCCCTTCGGCGGGTACAAGGAGAGCGGCTACGGCCGCGAGCTCGGGCGCTACGCGCTCGACCTCTACACGCAGGTGAAGAGCGTCTGGCTCAGGGTGTGAGCGCCGCGCGCAGCGCAGCGGCCGCCTCGGCGAGCGCCGTGTTGGCCTGCTCGAAGATCGCACCGAGACCGAAGAAGCCGTGGACCATGCCGGCGTAGCAGGTGTGCGTCGTCGGGACGCCGGCCGCGCGCAGCCGCGCCGCGTACGCCTCGCCCTCGTCGCGCAGCGGGTCGAACTCGGCCGTGACGACGGCGGCCGGCGGGAGCCCGCGCAGATCGGCCGCGCGCAGCGGCGCCGCGTAGGGGTGCGTCCGATCGGCGGCGCGCGGCAGGTAGTGGTCGAAGAACCAGGCCATGTCGGCGCGAGTGAGGAAGTAGCCGTCGGCGTTCTCGCGGTAGGACGGCGTGTCCATCGCCGTGTCGGTCACGGGGTAGATGAGGAGCTGAAAGGCGAGGCGGGGGCCGCCGCGGTCGCGCGCCATGAGCGCCGTCACCGCGGCCAGGTTGCCGCCCGCGCTGTCGCCGCCGACGGCGATGCGGCCGGGGTCGGCGCCGATCTCCGCAGCATGCCCGGCCACCCAGCGCGCCGCTGCATGGGCGTCCTCGGCAGCGGCGGGGAAGCGGTGCTCGGGCGCGAGGCGGTAGTCGACCGAGACGACGACCGCCGGCACCGCGTTGGCGAGCGCGCGGCACACGCCGTCGTGCGAGGCGATGCTGCCGATCACCCAGCCGCCGCCATGATAGTAGACGAGGACCGGTCGCGGCGGCGTGCCGCCTGCGGGCGTGTAGATGCGCACGGCGAGGTCGCCCGCGGGCCCGGGGATGCGGCGGTCGTCGATGCGGGCGACGGCTTCGGGCGGGCCGGCGGTTGTCGCCATCGCGTCGATCGCGGCGCGCGCGCCCTCGACGCCTAGGGCGCTCAGGGCGGGCATGCCCGCCGCGGCGAGCTGGTCGAGGAAGAGGCGCACCTTGGGGTCGAGCGGCATAGGGCGTCCTCGTAGGCCGGGAAGCGCTGCGGTGTCAACGCGGCGGATCGCCGGCCGCTAGCGAAAGACCGCTCCGGCGAGGACGCTCGAAAACCCGACCAGCAGCAGGACCTGGCGGGAGCGGAAGACGGCGAACCATCGGGTTCGGTAGTGCTCCCAGTCCTCGGGATAGCTCGTGGTCGACCACCGATCCATGACGCCGTTGATGGGTACGTTCTCGCGCATCATCAAGACGAGGTCCAGGAGGAGGCAGAGGAGCGCCACGGCCGCCGTGACGAGCACGGTCCAGTCGCGGCTCCGCAGCGAGAGCGCCAAGAGGACGAGGCCGGCGGCAATGGCGCCCAGGTAGACGACCGGCACCCGCCGGTTCATCACGGCATTGATGCGCTGGCGCAGCTCGATGTAGGCGGGCGCCGAGAGCGCGCGCTGGGCCTTGCCGAGGAAGACGATGTAGGCGAGGGGCTGGCCTACCACGAGCGCATAGGCGATCAGGTTGGTGAAAAGGGCGATCCGCATCGTTTCCTCCCTGCGCCTCACGTCTCCCATCGCACCGCCGCGGGATCAGGTGGCTCGTAGCGGCAGAAGGTGCCCGTGCGCACGGCGGCATCGAGATGACGGGCGAGCGCGCGGCTGTGCTCGCGGATGCGTTTGACGCCGTCGGAGATCGCGCGCGTCACGTTGACACGCGCACGCTCCGCGGCCCCCGCGGCGCGGCGGTCGCGCCCGCAGAGCCCCACGGCCGCGGCGAGCTGCTCGGCGAGGGTCTCCATCTCGGCCCGGATGCGGGGGGCACGTCCCGCGTCGCCGAACGCCTCCGCCTCCGCGAGCTCGGAGCGCAGCTCCTCGAGGCGTTCGCGGTAGGCGGCCTTCGCGCGCGCGTCGAGGATCGTGCCGGCGTCGCCGAGCCTGTCCGGTGCGGCGTTCCCGGGACTGCCGAGCGCGACCAGGTCGAGCGCGTGGAAGTCGCGCTCGGGGTGGCGCAGGAGGTGGGCCAGGTAGCGCAGCCCCTTCGCGTCGCGGAGCCGGAACGCCTCCCCGTCGTAGGCGATCGTCCAGTACTCGCCCTCGAGGCGGAACGTGCGTGCGCCCGGTCGAGCCGGCGCGTCCGTGGTCGCCAGGGCGTGCTTCGGCCCGAGCACCCGGCACGCGACCACCGGGCGCGAGAACCCGCGCAGCGCGAGCGCGCCCGCCGGCTCCGTCTCGACGATCTCCTCGACCGAGGCGAGCATCCGCCGCGCCAGCAGGATCTCGCCCGCCTGCGCGTGCTCGCACAGGCGCGCGGCCACGTGCGTCACCGTGCCGATCGCGGCATAGTCCGAGCGGGCGTCGAAGCCGATCGCGCCGAGCGTGGCGTAGCCCTGGGCGACGCCGCAGGCGAGGCCGAGCTCGATCCCCCGCTTCGCCCAGCGCGCGGAGAGCGTGCGGCTTTGCTCGCGCATCGCGAGCGCCATGCGGACGGCGCGCTCGGCGGCGTCGGGCTGGACCACAGGATCGTTGAAGAAGACCGTCATCCCCTCGCCCGTGAGCCGCTCGAGCGTGCCTTCGTGCTCCAAGACGAGCCCGCCGATCGCGCGGTGATGCTCGTGGAGCACGGCCATCACCTCTTCGGGCTCGGCGGTCTCGGCGAAGGCCGTGAAGCCGCGAAGCTCGAGCGCGACGACGGTCACCTCGCGGCGGTGACTGCGCAGCGGATCGTCGGCGCCGCCCCGCACGAGCCGCTCGGCGACCTGCGGGGGGAGAAAGCGCTTGAGCCGCCCGAGCCGCTCGAGCTCGGCCACCTGCGCGCTCACGCGCTCGGCGAGCCGCCGATTCCACTCGGCGAGCTGCTTCGCCTGCTCGTCGACGGTGTCGTAGAGTCGCTTGATGCGCAGGAGCGAGCGCACCCGGGCGAGCAGCTCGGCCTGGCCGATGGGCTTCGACACGAAGTCGTCGGCGCCGGCCTCGAGGCCGCGCACGCGCTCCTCGGAGGCGTCGAGCGCCGTCACCATCACGACCGGCAGCATGGCTGTCGCGGGATCGTCGCGGATCGCCCGGCAGACGTCGTAGCCGCTCATGCCGGGCATGACGACGTCGAGCAGCACGAGGTCGGGCCGGTCGGCCGCGATGCGCGCGAGCGCCTCGGACCCCGAGGCGGCGGTGAGGACCTCGCAGCCTGCGGCCGTGAGCAGATCGCCGAGCAGCTTCACGTTGCGCGGGGCATCGTCGACGACGAGGATGCGGGCACCCGTCACGCGCCTCTCCCGCCGGCCCCGTGCGCTGCCACGATGCGCTGCACGAGCGCCACGAAGTCTCGCACGTCGATCGGCTTCGCCTGGTAGCCGTCGAAGCCCGCGGCGCCGATCCTGGAGCGCTCGTGCGCCATGGCGGTGACGGCGACGACGGGGATTGCACGGGTCGCAGGATCGTCCCGCAGGCACGCGAGCGCCGCGATGCCGTCGAGCCCGGGAAGCTGGATGTCCATCAGGATCAGCGCCGGGTGGAGCTCCTTCGCCAGCCGCACGCCCTCGTCCCCCGCCGTCGCCTCGGCGACCCGGTAGCCCGCGAACTCGAGCACGTCGTGGACGAGCCGCCGGCTCTTGCGGTCGTCCTCGACCACCAGGATCAGCTCCCCGGCCATGGGCTCACGGGAAGGCGCACGGTGAAGGTCGATCCCTTGCCGAGCTCGCTTTGCACCCGGATGCAGCCGCCGTGCAGCTCGACGAGCCGCTTGACGAGACTCAGGCCGAGCCCGGTTCCTTCCACCCGCTCGCGGTCGGTGCCGACCTGGCGGAACGCCTCGAAGATCGTCTCCTGATCCTCCGGCGCGATCCCGACCCCGGTGTCGCTGACGGCGATCTCGAGCGTGCCGTCGTGGTGCGCGGCGGAGATCTCGACGCGGCCCCCTTCGGGCGTGAACTTCACCGCGTTCGCGAGGAGGTTCACGAGCACCTGCTTTACCTTGCGCTCGTCGGCGACCACCTCGCCGAGGCCCGCGTCGAGGCGTGCCGAGAGCGCGATGCCGTGCCGATGTGCGCGCTCGCGCACGAGCGTGAGCGCATTGTCGATCGCCGCCGGCAGGTCGAAGCGCGAGAGCTCGAGCTCCATGCGGCCGGCCTCGATCTTCGAGAGGTCGAGGATGTCGTTGATGAGGGAAAGGAGATGGTGCCCCGAGTCCCGGATGTCGGCGACGTACTCGGCCTGCTTGGCATTGAGCTCGCCGAACATGCGGGCGAGCAGCACGTCGGAGAACCCGATCACCGCGTTGAGCGGCGTGCGCAGCTCGTGCGACATGTTGGCCAGGAACGCGGACTTGTGCTGGTTCGCGATCTCGAGCTGCCGGGTCTTCTCGGCGAGGTCGCCGGTCCGCTCCTCGATGCGGCGCTCGAGGTCGCGATTGAGGTCCTGCACGGCGTGCAGCAGCCGCCCCTTCTCCTGCACGCTGGCCACGAGGTCGCTCCGCAGCACGTTCACGCGGTCGGCGAGCCCGAGCGACAGCGTGACGGCCGTCGAGAGGACCACGAGCTCGAAGGCGCGGTCGGTGAGGAAGTTGCTCGGCACGAGCCCGTAGCCGCGGAGCGCCCACACGAAGAGGGCTGCGATCGCCACCGTCCACGTGACGAGGAAGTAGCGCGCGGGGCGATACCCCGCCCGCCAGCAGCGGAAGCCGGCCACGAGGAGGAGCACGGCGCCGACGAGCCCGATGCCGCTCGTGTAGACGATGAACGCGTGCACGGAGCCGAACCACGGCCAGCAGAGGAGCGCGCAGCCGATCGCGGCAAGCCCGACGAGACCGCGATCGAGCGAGGGCGCGTACGCGCGCGTCACGAGGAAGCTCCGGGTGAAGAGCGCCGAGCAGGTGAAGGCGAGGGTCGCTGCCACGTGGATCGACCAGCGGGCCAAGGCGGGGGATCGCGGCCACAGGTACTGCGTCGCCAAGCCGGAGAGCGACGCGTGATAGAGGGTCCAGGCGCCGATCAGGAGCACGTAGTAGAGGTGGCTCGGGTCGCGCAGGCTCGCGAAGAGCACGAGGTTGTGAACGGCGAGGATCGCGAGCACGCCGTAGTAGAAGCCGTAGGTGAAGGACTCGGCGCGGCGCTTGGCCGCGAAGGCGTCGGCGGCCCACAGGGTCGCCGGCACGAGCATCGTGTCCTCGCCTTCGAGCCGGAGGTAGAGGGTGCCGTCCCAGCCTGGGCTCACCTGCGGGAGGCGGAACGTCGGGTTGCGGTACGGGACCTCCCACGCGACGAAGGGCACGAGATCGCCCGCCCGCTTCTCGACGAAGCCGCCGCCGGGCTCCGGGAAGTAGAGCGTGACGCGATCCGTGACCGGCCACCCGATCTCGAGCAGCCACGGACGCGACCTCCGGCTCAGGTTCCGCAGCCGGACGCGTGCCCAGTACGCCGAGCGCGTGAGACCCAGGTTCGGCACCTCGCTGCGGCTCGGCACGAACGACGCTGGCAGCGCGGGCGAGGCGACGTCAGCGATCGTCAGGCGCCGCGTCGGATCCTCGAGCAGCTCGAGGTGCGTACCCAGGCGGTACTCGCCGCGCCCGTCGTCCAGAACGACCGGGTCGAGGGCGAGCGCGGCGGCGGGCAGAAGCGCCACGATCAGCGCCCCCCACGCTCCGGGATCCCGTCTGCACCGCCGTCGACGCAGGGCGAACCTCGCCTGGATCCCGACTTGACCAAAGGAGGCAGCAGCCGGTCAAGACGCATGGTGCACTGGGGAGGCGTTCGGACCGGGTGAACGACGTTCGGTGTCCCCGTCGCATGGCCTCGCCCGGTCTGGGGACGCGGAGGCGCACGCCGAGCGAACATCGTTCACCCCTTCCTCACGCCTCGCTCGTGAGCGATGCGCATGCGCAGGCGACCGGGCCGGCGAGGCCGGCTGGTGCTCATCGCGGCACTCGCCCTGCCGGGCGCCGCGGCCGCCCAGTTTTGCCCCGATGTGCCCTGCGTCAGCCTCTTCCCCTGCGAGCGCCTCGTCTGCGTCGACCACCAGTGTGTCGACGTCGGGGTCGACTGCCGCGACGACGACCCGTGCACCATCGACTCCTGCGACAACGATCGCGGCGGGTGCGTGCACGACCCCTACTGCCCGGATGACGGCGCGGTCTGCAACGGATCGAGCCTGTGCGTGGTGCTCCCGCCGCCCTTCTCCGGCCTGCGGTGCCTCCATGTCCCCCTCAACTGCGATGACGGCGACGCGTGCACGATCGATGGATGTCTCGAACCGCTCGGCTGCATTCACCGCCCCGTCGCATGCGACGACGGGAATCCCTGCACGACCGACGCGTGCAGCCCGGCGACCGGCTGCACCCACGCGCCGATCGCCGGCTGCTGTCGCCGCAGCGAGGAGTGCGTCCCCGACGCGTGCACCGTCGGTCGGGCGTGCGTCGGCAACGTGTGCGTCGGGACCGCCACCGCGCGCCGCTGCGACGACGGCGACCCGTGTACGGAGGACGCCTGCGACCCGGCCACCGGCTGCACCGCAACCCCCGTCGCCGGGTGTTGTCGGCGGGACGGCGACTGCGCGACGGACCGCGATCCCTGCACCGTCGAGAGGTGCGGCGAGGCCGGCACGTGCAAGGTGGAAGCGCCACCTGGTCTCGGCGCCGTTCGTTGTGTCTGCGATCGTGGTCTTCCGGAGCCGTGCACGCACGAGCCGCTTCCGCGTGCGCTCGCGCGGCGGACGGCGCGCGCGTGCGGGGCCATCGAGCGCGCCATGACCCACGCGAAGCGGGCGCGCCGCCTCGTCGGGCGGGCCGCGAAGCTCTTCGCCAAGGCCGGCCGGATCGGTACGGCCGCGGCGTTGAGCCCGTCGTGCCGTGACGCCCTCCGGGCGCTGTTTGCCGACGACGCCGCGCGCGCCGCGACGGCCCGCGACCAGCTGTAGGAGATCCCGGTGCACCGCGCGCACGCACGACGGACGATGCTCGCGACGCTCGCGGCGGTGGCGCTCGCATCCGCCGCTGGCGCCGCCTCCAAGGAACCCGTCTGCACCGCGGCGAAGGAGGGCACGCTCGGCACCGTCACCGCGACTCGCCGGATCGGGACGCGGCCCGGCTTCACCGTCTCGGTCTCCGTGTCGCGCGACGCGAACGAGGAGACCGTGATCACCCGCCTTCTCATCCGCCGCGGACGGGCGACCGTGCTCGACGTCGTGACGCGGATCCCGCCCGGCGGCGCGGCCGAGACCCGCGCGCATTTCGCGAAGGGCTACAAGGGCGTGCACGACGTGCTCGTGCAACCGAAGGGCGTGCAATACGTGGCCGTCGTCGACGGCCGCGAGACGGCGCCGTTCACGCCCGGCGTTGCTGCCGAGCAGGTCCACTTCCCCGACGGCGGATCGCTGCCGACGGTGCGCGTGGGGCGCGCGGTGAAGAGGCTCCTCAAAAGGATCACCCGGCTCGGTACGCCCCCATGCCTCGCCGGTGGCGAGATCGCACCTGCCGCCGCCGCGATCCGCCCCGCCGCCACCTGTCGGACCGATACGCTCGCCAACTGCGAGACGTTCCCCGGCTGCGACGGGTGCGTGCTCGCCTGCGGCTTGAGGGGCTACGCCTGCATGGCGAAAGCGCTCCTCTGCGGGCCCTTCTGCTTCTTCGTCGGGGGCATCGACTGCAATGCGGAAGCGGCCCAGTGCTCCGCGGCGTGCCGCGCCCCGACGCAGCCGTGCTGCCCCGTGGGCTGCCCGTTCCGCGGGTCGAGCAGCTACAAGTGCTTCGGGGCGGGGAATGTCTGCTGCGAGTGGGACGCAAACGGCATCCCCGAGGGATGCGCGCAGGACGAGTGCTGCGGTCCCGACGGGCAGAAGACCTGCTGCTCCAACGGCTACGAGTGCACGGGGCCGTACTCCCTCTGCTGCCCGCGCGGCGAGCCGGCGGCCGTGTGCCCGGGGCAGGACCAGTGCTGCCCCTCCGGCCTCGCATGCGAGCCGGGAAGCCTCGGCCGCAACACCTGCTGCGCGCCGGGCTCGAGCGCGTGCGGCGTCGACGCCGATCTCAACGACCTCTGCTGTCCCGACGGGAAATGCTGCGGCGCGGACGAGCTCACGCGCACGTGCTGCGGTCCCGACGAGCGCTGCGTCGACGGCGGGCGTTGCTGCCGGCCAGAAAACGTGCGCGGCACGTGTTGCGCCCCGGACGATCCCTGCGGCGCCGACTGCTGCCCCGGACAGTACTGCATCAACAACAGCAAGTGCTGCGTGCCGCCGCAGAAGGCGTGCGGCGATCAGTGCTGCGATCCGCTGACGCCATGCTGCAACGGGAATTGCTGCCCGGGGCCGGACTACACCTGCGTCGCCGGCGGCTGTTGCCCGAACAACCGGGTCTGCGGCACCACCTGCTGTCCCGACGGCTACGCGTGCACGAACCCCGCGACCGGCACGTGCCAGGCCTGCCCGGGTGGCGAGACGCCGTGCGCCTTCGGCAGCGGGGCGCCGCTCTGCTGCCCGCAGGGCACCACCTGCTGCGGCAACGGGAGTTGCTGCGCCGCGAACGAGCAGTGCTGCGTCTTCAGGCAGGGGCTCGGATGCTACACGTCGTGCGCGAACTGAAAGCCGTGGGGGCCGTGCTGGCCCTGCTCGCTGGCGCCGCGCTCACCGGTCCCGCGCGGGCGGCGACGATCACGGTTACGACGACCGCCGACGAGCTCGACACAAACGGCACCTGCTCGCTCCGCGAGGCGATCCGCGCCGCGAACCTCGACGTCGCCGTCGATGCGTGCGCCGCAGGCGCCGGCGCCGACGAGATCGTCGTGCCGGCGGGCGTCTACCAGCTCGCGATTCCAGGGCCCGCGGAGGACGCCGCGCTCACCGGCGACCTCGACATCACCGGCGATCTCGTCATCACCGGCGCCGGCGCCGCCTCGACCATCATCGACGGCGGCGGCCTCGACCGCGTCTTCCACGTCGACCCGCGGGGGGACCGCATCGCGGTCACCATCCGCGGAGTCACCATCCAGAACGGCCGCGTGTCCCCCATCTCGTTCGTCGCCGCGACCGGGGGCGGCGTGCTGCTCGGCGCCACGAACACGCTGGGAGGAACGATCCCGAGCGGGTCGCTGACGCTCAGCGAAAGCATCGTTCGCGGCAGCACCGCGGCGGGGACCGGCGGTGGCGTGGCCAACCGCGGGGGGACGCTCACGCTCGTCGACACCACCATCCGCGACAACAGGGCCAGCACCGGCGGTGGAATCTACAACGAGCAGTCGAGCACGACCCACCTCCTCCGCAGCACCGTGCGGGACAACGGCGCGGTCGCGGAGTTCTCATCCGGCGGCGGCGGCATCTGCAGCTTCGGCGACGAGCTCACGGTCGTTGACAGCACCATCAGCGGAAACATTGGGACGCAGGGCGGCGGGATCGCGATCTACGCCGGGGTCCTGCACCTGCTGAACGCGACGGTGAGCGGGAATCGCACGGGGCCGCCTTCCGGACGCCAGGGCGGGTCCGGGGGCGGTGGCATCTATGTGCAGGGCGGGGGGGCGCACACGATCGCCAGCAGCACGATCACGGACAACGCCGCGACCGGCACCGCCGGCGCGGGCGTCGGCGGAGGCGGTATCTTCAAGTACCCCGGTACGCAGGGGATCGTGACGCTCGCGAACACGATCCTGGCCGGCAACCGGGCAATCGCCGGCGGCGCGCCGGCGGGAGGGCCCGATTGTGCGAGCGACGCAGGGCGAATGCAGTCCGCGGGCTACAACCTGATCGGCAACGGCGCCGGCTGCAACTTCGCGCAGGCGGCGACGGACCGGGTCGGCACCCCGGCCGCTCCCATCGACCCGCGGCTCGGTCCGCTCGCCGACAACGGCGGCCCGACTGAGACACACGCGCTCGCAGCCGGCAGCCCGGCCATCGACGCCGCCAACCCGGCCGCGCCCGGCAGCGGGGGCAACGCCTGCCCCGCGACCGACCAGCGCGGCATCCACCGGCTCGAGGACGGCAACGGCGACGGCATCGCCCGCTGCGACATCGGCGCCTTCGAGCTGGCCGCGCCCGCGGCGGCGCTGTCCCTCGCGGGCATCCGCCCCGCGCACGCCGGCAACGCGGGCACTGCCACCACGCTCGTCTACGGCAGCGGATTCGCGGCCGGGGCGACGGTGGAGCTCCGGCGCGAGAACCTGCCGGCGATCGTCGGCCAGCCCGCGCAGGTCGGTGCCCGCGGCGCGATCATCACCGCGGTCTTCGATCTTGCGGGGAGGCCCGCCGGCGCCTGGAACCTCGTGGTGACGAACCCCGACGGCACCGCGGTCCGCCTGCCGGGGGCGTTCGTCGTCGAGGAGGGTGGCCGCGCGCGACCGTCGGTCGAGATCCTGGGACGCCTCCAGCCCCGCGTGGGTCGCCCCGCCGTCTACCAGCTCCTCGTCACCAACGAGGGCGACGTGGACGCGTTCGGCGTGCCGGTGATGATCGGCATTCCGAGTCCGCTCGCCTTTGGCCTGCGCTTCCCGATCACGCCCCCGCCCGAGCACGCCGGGCAGCCCCCGACCGACTGGAGCCAGATTCCGGTGGCGATCGACGGCGAGGTGACGGCGCTGCCGCTCGTCCTGCCGGTCGTGCCGGCCGGTTTTACGGGGGTGCTCGAGCTGACGCTCACACCGCCGCCGCAGACGCTCGGCCGCGAGATCGTGCTGGTCGGCGGCACCGATGCCCCGTATGTCCTTCCCGACCGCCGTCCGCAGATTCCTCCTGACTTCATCGCCGGCGCGCGCGCCTACGCCGCGCGCGCGCTCGGGGTCGCGATTCCTCCCGATCTCGAGCCCGCGCTCGAACAGTACGCCGCCGAGCAGCTCGCACGCGTCGTCGAGGACGGCCGTAGCGCGTGGGTGGCGAGCGGCGGCACGCAGCCCCAGGTCTACGCGCTCTCCCAGCTCCTGATCGACGTGGCGCAGCGCGGGGCGGTGCTCGCCGGCCAGCGCGCGCGCCTCGTGCCTGCGGACGCCGACCTGGACGCGCGTCTCACGCGGTGGATCGCCGCCTCGGCCGAAGCATTGCTGCGGATCGCCCCTGCGTGGGCCGCGGGTGGCAGCGCGGCCGAATGCCGCGAGATCGGCTGGAAAGTCATCGGGAACGCCTGCGTCCCGAAGCCGTGCACGGGGGTGCCGATCGGCTTCAAGGGCGGAGGCGACGGGTGCGGAGGCTTTCCGATCGGGCCGGTGGGCGCGCACGACCCCAATCAGAAGGTGGGATCCCCGGGCGTGGGCGCCGTGCACTTCGAGCCGGCCGCGGGGCCGTTCCCGTATGTCGTCTTCTTCGAGAACGTGGAGACGGCGAGCGCCCCGGCCGCGGAAGTCGTCGTCAGCGACCAGCTCGACGCAGGGAGCCTCGACCTCGACACGTTCAGCCTGGGACCGATCTCCTTCGGTGAGACCACGGTGGTGCCACCGCCCGGGTCGACCGCCTTCCGCACGCACGTCGATCTCCGCCCGGCGCGGAAACTCCTCGTCCGCATCGAGGCGACCTTCGACAAGCCTATGGATCTCGTCACCTGGCGGTTCACGTCGCTCGATCCCGACACCCTCGAGCCACCCGGGGATCCCCTGGCCGGCTTCCTCCCGCCCAACGTCCACCCGCCGGAGGGCGAGGGGCGGGTGACGTTTTTCGTCGCGCCGCGAGCCGACATCGCGACCGGCGCCGACGTGTGCAACCAGGCGACGATCGTCTTCGATGCGAACCCACCGATTGCCACCGCAACCTGGTGCAACCGCGTCGACGCGACGCCGCCGGCGAGCCGGGTCGAGCTCGTCTCGCGCGCGTGCTCCGGGGCGATCGCGCTGCGCTGGTCGGGCACGGACGAGGGTGCCGGCGTCGCCAGCTACGACGTGCTCGTCTCGGAAAACGGCGGCCCCGCGGCGGTCTGGCTCCACGACACGCCCGAGGGGTCGGGCATCTTCCCCGGCTCGCCGGGAAAGACGTATGCGTTCTACAGCGTGGCGCGCGACCGGGTCGGCAACGTCGAGGCGCCGCCGCCCGTGCCCGACGTGGTCGTGCGGCCCGCGCCTGGCTGCTGCCGCGCGGATGCCGACTGCAGCACCGCCGACGTCTGCGGCGGTAGTGCCACGTGCAACGTCGCCACCGGCACCTGCGTCGCCGGCGCGCCCCTCGTCTGCGACGATGACGCCGATCCGTGCACGAGCGACGCCTGCGTCCCCGGCGTGGGATGCGTGCACACGCGGATTACGCCGTGCCCCGCCGCCTGCGCCGCAGACTGCCGGACGGACGACCCGTGCACGGTCGCCGAGTGCGTGGCCGGGCGCTGCGAGCGGACGGACCGGCTCGGCGTGGCGGGCGCCCGCTGCGCGTGCGACCGGCCGCCGCCGGCCGCGTGCGCCGGCGCGTCGATCCCGGAGCGGATCGCCCGCAGAGCGCGCGCCGCCTGTCGGGCGCTCGATCGTGCCGTCGCGGCCAGGAAGGCAAGGCTCCGGGGGAAGCTCCTGGCGCAGGCGATCCGGAGCTGGCGCGCCGCCGCCAACGCGCTCAAGCATCACGGGCCCAAGACGCTCTCGCCCGGCTGCCGCGCGGCGCTGCTCGGGTATTACGAGGACGCGGCCTCGCGCGCGAACGCTTCCCGCAAGCCCTCGACGTAGGAGCGGCTGCGCCACTCGAGGTCGGCCTCGGCGCGGGAGGTGTCGTAGCCGATCGCAAACGGCACGGGGACCGGAATCGCGACCCGCGGCGCCGGACCACCCGCCTCGCGCCACGCGGCAAGGAACTCCGCAAACGGCCGCTCGGCGCCCGTCACGTTGTAGGCCCGGCCGGTCGGCTCGTCGTCCTATTAATAAGCGGGCCACACGACGTGCACGTCCGGGGCGTAGAGCCCAAGGATGGCTCGCGCGTCGCGGGCGTTCACCGCCCGCTCGAGACGGTCGGGCGTCGCAAACCTTGGCGACGAAAGTGGCCCAGCGGCGGCGCGTTGCGCCGGCCGCTGCATGCCGTTGTCAGACAGCTCCCTTCGACGATGCATCGGAGCCTCCCTGCGCCACCCTAGAATCGAAGCGCATCCGGATGTATTCGCGCGCGCTCTCCGGGGATAACTTCACCGTCCCGGGGCCGCTGCGCACGTAGAAGTCGCCCTCCGCGGTGGCTTCCAAGCCTTTCCACTTCAGGAACACCGGCTCGGGACTGCGCCGGCAGCTCACCACGCAGATGGTCTTGCCCTGCACGACCTGACATTTCGGGTCGATGCAGGTTCCGGCGCGATCGCCGAGGCCGTTGCGGACGACCTGGGCGAGGTGCCGCATGAACTTATCGTCGTGCTCGATCTGGTCCTTCTCGATGCCCACGATCGCGCCGTCGTCGGCCACACCGATCAGGAGGTCGCCGCCCTCGGTGTTGAGGAATGCAGCGATCGTCTTGAGCACGGCATAAGTCACGCCCCTGTCGTCCTGCCGGTTCTCTTTCAAGTTCCAGCGGAGGGTGGACTTGAACTCGAGCGTCTTCGACTCGCCGCGCTTGATCAGCTCCTCGGCGTTGCGGTGCGTGCGCAGGTAATGGTCGAAGAGAAAGTTCTTCACCGCTTCGCCGAAGGCCCGGTCGTCGGTGATGCGCTTGTAGAGCTCGAAGTTGGACTCCACGATCTCCTGGATAACGGCCTCGACTTTCTGGTCGAAGGTGAGGCGCACGTTCTCTCGCGTGTTGACCCGCGCCGCGGCGTCGAGCGCCGCATCGTCGTCCAGCTTCTCCATCATCTGGCTGAGCGTCACGCGGTGCTCGGGGCCGAGGTTGAGACCGAAGCGCTCATTCAGCTCGGCGATGATGCGCGAGAGAGGCTCCAGTTCCTCCGGCCGCGTGCCATGCGCTCCCCTCGTGCTCGCGGGGACCAGCACGCCGGGCTTGCGCTCGAGCGTGATCTTGCCGCTGCTCGTCTGCTGGATCCGGTACGACTCCATGTCGATGTTCTGCTGCACCTCGCGCGGCAGCGCCTCCCGGTCGGCGGGGAGGAGCCGCCGCAGGTGACGCGCGAAGACGTAGAGCTTCTCGAGGCTCGCGTCGGCGAACGGCATCACCTGGGCGAGGAACGCGTAGCGCCGCGCGTAGTCGGTGAGCTGGCCGCGGAAGTCCGCCTGCTCCTCGTTCGACAAGCCCCGGAAGCGCTCGACCAGCGGGCTCAAGACGGCGTAGAGCCGGTCCTGCGTCGCCTTGGGGTCGAAGTAGACCTTCGCAAACGCCGCGATGTCCGCGTCGGTGTACACGGGGAACGCGGCAAGGCGGTTCTCCATCTCGTACAGCAGGTTCGGGTCAGTCGCCTCCGAAAGGAGCGTCGTCTCGTAGTAGGGCTCGAAAGCGGCCTGAATCTCGGCCGCCTCGTTGGCGAAGTCGAGCACTATGGTGCCCTTCTTCTCCGGGTGCGTGCGGTTGAGCCGCGAGAGCGTTTGCACGGCGTTCACGCCGCCCAGCTTCTTGTCCACGTACATCGTGTGGAGCAGGGGCTGGTCGAAACCGGTCTGGAACTTGTTGGCGACGACGAGGAAGCGATACTCCGGGCGCTCGAACATCCTCGCGGTCTGCGTCTCCGGGAAGCCGTTCATGTTGGCCTCGGTGTAGTCCTTCCCGCCGTCCGTCACGGTTCCGGAGAACGCGACCAGCGCCTTGAAGGGGTACCCGCGTTCGGCAAGGTACTTGTCGATCGCGAGCTTGTAGCGGACCGCGTGCAGTCGCGAGCGCGTGACGATCATCGCCTTCGCCTTGCCGCCGATCTCGCCCTGCACCTGCGCCGCGAAGTGCTCGACCATGATCTTCACCTTCTCGCCGATGGCGTGCGGATGCAGCTCGACGAACGACTTGAGCAGGTACTCGGCCTTCTGCTTGTCGTAGCGTGGGTCGTCCTCGATCTTCTTGAGTAGCCGCCAGTAGGCCGTGTACGTCGTGTAGTTCTGCAGGACGTCGAGGATGAAACCTTCCTCGATGGCCTGGCGCATGCTGTAGAGGTGGAAGGGCGCGAACGTTCCGTCCGGACGTCTGGTGCCGAACAGCTCGAGCGTCTTGGGCTTGGGCGTGGCGGTGAAGGCGAAGAGCGAGAGGTTGGGCACGTGACCGCGCTTCACCGCCTCGGCGAGCGCCAGGTTGTCCACCTCGTCCTCGCCCGGCTCACCCTCCGCGTCCTCCCGCTCGGCGTCCTCCAGGTTCTTCGCCGCGAGCGACGCCTTGAGCGACTTCGTGCTCTCGCCGGACTGCGACGAGTGCGCCTCGTCCACGATCACGGCGAAGCGCCGGCCCGGCAGCTCGCCGATCTGTCCGGCGATGATGGGGAACTTCTGGAGCGTCGTGACGATGATGGTCTTGCCCGACTCGAGCGCCTCCTTGAGCTGGCGCGAGGTGGTGTCGATGGTCTCGACCACGCCGAGCGTCTGCTCGAACTGGCGCATCGTCGTCTGGAGCTGGCGGTCGAGCACGCGGCGGTCGGTGACGACCACGATCGAATCGAACACGCGCCGGTCGGCCGCGTCGTGCAGTGTGGCGAGCTGGTGCGCGAGCCAGGCGATCGTGAAGCTCTTGCCGCTGCCGGCCGAGTGCTGGATGAGATAGCGCTGTCCCGCGCCGCGCGAACGCGCGTCGGCGACGAGCTTTCTCACGCAGTCGAGCTGCTGGTAGCGCGGAAAGATCAGGAGGCGCTTGCCGGTCTTGCGGCCCTTGTCGTCCTCCTCCTCGACCTCGTGGATGAACTGGCGCACGAGGTCGAGCACGCTGTCGCGCGCCCAGGTCTCGTCCCATAGGTAGCCGGTGGCGTAGCCCTGCTGCGTCGGCGGCACGGGCGGGTTGCCGGCGCCGCCGTACTTGCCGCGGTTGAACGGCAGAAAGCGCGTCCTGAGCCCGACGAGCTGGGTGGTGACGTAGACCAGATCCGGGTCCACCGCGAAGTGCGCAAGACACCGGCCGTACTTGAAGAGCGGCTCGCGCGGATCGCGGTCGGTCTTGTACTGGCGGATCGCGTCCTCGACGGTCTGGCCGGTGAGCGGATTTTTGAGCTCCGCGGTGAAGATCGGAATGCCGTTCAGGAACAGCACGAGGTCGAGGCTCTTTTCGTTCTTCGTGCTGTAGTGGAGCTGGCGCACCACCGCGAAGAGGTTCGCCGCGTGCAGCCGCCGCGTCTCCTCGTTGAGCCCGCTCGCGGGACGGAAGTAGGCGAGCCGGAACTTGCAGCCCGAGTCTTTGATGCCGTTCCGTAGCACGTCGAGCGCCCCGCGCCGCTCGATCTCGGCGGCGAGGCGCCTGAGGAACTGCTCGCGCACCGCCGCGCCGTGGTGCTGCTCGAGCTTCTTCCATTCCTTGGGCTGCGTGGCGAGGACGAAGTCCACGACGTCACGCGGCAAGAGGCAGAGCGCGCGGTCGTAGTCCTCCGGTTTGCGCCTGCGGTAGCCGCCAGGCGGGTTCTCGCCGTAGGGCGGCGACGTCTCGCGCACGGCAGTCGGGTCGCCCGGGCAGGCGTCCGGACCGTATTGGAGCAGCGCGCACTCGATCGCGTCCTCGAAGGCCCGCTCGGAGATCTCGGGGCTCATAACGGCTCGGTCCCTTCATTCAGGACGGCGAGATACCGGTCGTATGCAAACAGGCGATTGCGCCGCCGGCCGGTCAGTTCGCGCGCAACGCCAAGCTCGGTGAGCAGTTCCATCGCCGAGGCCGCGGCGGGAAACGACAGACCGGTCGCCGCGCACACCTGCGCCATCGAGGTGATCGGGCGCACCTTCAAGGCCTCGTGCACGCGCAGCGCCGAGCCGGCGCGTCGCCCACGTGGCTCGATCTTCGCGCGGTCGGCGCGGAACAACTCCGCCAGCCGCTGCGCCGTCGAGACCGCCCCCTCGGCCGTGCCCAGCACGCCTTCCAGGAAGAACGCCAGCCATGCTTCCCAGTCGCCCTCCCGTCGCACGCGATCGAGCAGCTCGTAGTAGGTGGCCCGGTGCTGCTTGAAGTGCAGGCTCAGGTACAGGAGGGGCTCGCGCAGCATGCCGCCGTGGCAGAGCAGGAAGGTGACGAGCAGGCGGCCCACCCGCCCGTTGCCGTCGAGGAACGGGTGGATCGTCTCGAACTGCACGTGCGCGAGGCCGGCGCGCACCAGGAGCGGCAGGCCGTCGTCCTCGGCGTGCAGGAAGCGCTCGAACGCGGCCATGCAGTCCGGCACCACGGTATGCGGCGGCGGCACGAAGGCCGCGTTGCCCGGGCGGCTGCCGCCGATCCAGTTCTGCGAGCGGCGGAACTCGCCGGGATCCTTGCCGCTGCCGCGACCGCGCGACAGCAGCACGCCGTGGATCTCGCGAATCAACCGGTTCGACAGCGGAAACCCCTCGCGCAGCCGCGCCAGGCCGTGCTCCAGCGCGGCGACGTAGTTCGAGACCTCCACCACGTCGTCGAGCGGCACGCCGGGCGCCTCCTCGAGCTCGAAGAGCAGCAGATCCGAAAGCGACGATTGCGTCCCCTCGATCTGGGAGGAGAGCACCGCCTCCTTGCGGACATAGGCATACAGGAAGAGCGACTTGTCCGGCAGCAGCGTCGAGACCCCGTCGAGCCGGCCGAGGGCCAGGACCGCGGATTCGAGCAAGCGCTGCAGCGTCCCTTCGAGCGCGATCGGCGGCACCGGCGGCAGCGGCGCGGGCACGAAGGCGCGCACCTGTTCCCCGCCGACGGCGGTGACCTCGTAGCGGCCGGTCGCGCCTCGCTTCATCGTGGCCAGGTCTCCGGGCTGCGAAACTCTCCTGAATAGCGCCGATCGCTATTCAGACTTGCTGGCCAAAGTCTAAATAAAAGGGCCCTCGGCGGCAAGCTGCTTCGCGCCGCCCTCACCGCCGACAAAGCCGTCAGCCGCGCGCCAGCGCCCGCCGCTGCGACATCCACGCGAGGCGTGGTGACGCCGCCCTCACAGCCGGCGTCCTTCCGAACCCAGCTCGAAGCGCGCACGCTCCAGGCGGAGCATCTCGAACGGCGTCATGCACTTCACCTTCATGCCGATGCACACGTTCGGGATCTTGACCTGCCGCATGCCGTCGCTCGGTACCTCGTGCGTGACCACGATGTGGCCGTGGGCGCGCGCATGCGACACGAGGTAGTAGTCGGGATCGTCGAGGAACGCGCCGATGGCGGCCGGCCGGTAGTGCTGCCCTCGGACCCACTCGGCCACCGCACCGAGGCTCGCGATCAGCGGTTCATCCGGCGGCAGGAAGAACGCCTTGCCGCGCGCATCGGCCCATTCCGCAAGGTCGTCGCCCCCGGTGCGAAGCTCGTCCCCGACCTTCTCGATGCTGAAGACGCGGCCGGCGCGGTTCTGCTCGACGAGCCAGTCCCAGAAGGCGGGGCAGAAATCGAAGCCGTAGTGGCGCCGCTTGGCTTCGATGAAGACGTTCGCGTCCAGCAGGTAGGGCATCAGTACCCCACACCAAGCTGGTGCCCCAGTTCGCGGAACGTCGCCTCCCGGGCGATCCCCAGCATTCGGAAGGCGTCCCGGTAGAGCGTCTGTCCCTCGAGGGTGCTCATGATGAGCGCGCGCGCGAACCGGCGCGAGAGTCGGGCCGCTTGCGTGAGGTAGAAATCGCCGCCGCTCGTCCTCGGCTGCGCCAGCAAGCGCGCGAGCTCCGCGTCGTACGCCCCGTCGAACGCCTCCCGCGACAGGCGGTGGGCATCGAGCAGGCGGCGAAGGATCACGAGCGTGCTCACCTTGAAGCGCCGCGCGAGCGCCGGCACCTGATCGAGCGCGTCGCCGGGCGCGAGCGCCGCGCGCAGCGCGGCGAGCGGCACGAGAAGCTCCGCCGCGACACGGTTGCACCAGGACTCGACCCGCTGCAACGGCGCCGACGCCGGCGACGCATCGGACAGCGCCGACTCCCCGAGCCAGACGTGCGCCAGTTCGTGGGCCAGCGTGAACATCTGCGCCGCCTTGGTGTCGGCGCCGTTCACGAAGACGAGTGGCGCAAGCGGGTCGGCGAGCGCGAAGCCGCGGAACTCCTGCGGGTCGAGCTTGCGGCGGTTGTTGCTGCCGACTACACCGCTCACCATCACGAGCACGCCGAGCGCGTCCGCCTGCTCGACGAAGCGGCGCAGCGCCTCGGTCCAGGTGGGGAGCTGCCGCCGCTCCTCGAGATCGAAGCCGAGCGCGCGGCGCATCGCCGCGGCGGTGGCGACGACGTCGTCCTCGATGCGCGCCGAGCCGACGAAGCCCAGCGCCGGCTCGCCCATCGTGCGCGCGAACTCGCGGTACCACTCCTGCCGCTGCTGGCAAAGGTAGATCGTGTCGAGCAGGTCCGGGCTCGGGCGGTCGCGGTGCGCCCCCGGCAGCGTGCGGAAATCCGGGATCGGCACCTCTTCGACCGGCGGCTCGCGCAGGAAGAGGAAGCCCACCGGGGTGTACGTCGCCTTAGCGAACTGCTCGAGCTGCCTGAGCGTGGGCTCCGCCTCGCCCCGCTCCCAGGCGGCGAGCCGCGGAAACTTCGCCGCGAGCCCTTCGACGCTCCGCCCCGAGCGATCGAGCGCCCAGCGCAGCAGCTCGGGCCGCACCGCGACGCGGTTCACGCAGCCACCTCCTCCCGCACGTCGATCTTGCCCGTCACCGCGGCGGAGATGAGCGCGGTGCGGAGTTCCTTGAGGCGGTCGATCGCGTCGTGGACCTTGGCGATGAGGGCATCGATCCGCGCCGTCTCGTGGTCGAGGAAGGCGGCGATGGCGCGTTGCTCAACATCCGGCGGTATGGCGAATGGAAGGTATCCCACCTCTTCTTGGTCGAGGATGGGAAGCGTCGTGTTGGGAGCGATGCCGCGCAGCACAGGCTCAAGTCGCTTCAGCTGGTAGGCACCATATCTTGCGTCCACGCGCTGTCGATCGAACGTTACTCCGGTGATCTGCTGATTGCAGGATCCTGCTCGTTCCATGAACGCTACTTTCCCGATCGTCGCACCAATCGTCACGATCACGGCGGTTCCCGATTCGAAAACTCGCGCCACGCCATCTCTTACTGCGCTTTCTGCGATGAACTTGGTTGGCGCTTGCAGGGGTAACTCATCGGCGAAGCTGCCAGGCCCATACCAAGCAACGACACCGTCCTCGTAGTACGTCGTCTCAGAAGTCGGCGGGGTCGTGCCTGTCTGGATTCTCTTGGCTCGTCGTTTGAGCGCGAGCACCTCCCAATGCGCCGGAATCTCCCCCAGCCACTCGACGCCGGAGTCCTTCATGGGGACGGTCGGGTCGAGGCCCTTGGTGACGGCGCGGGTGATGAGGGCGGTGCGCTTCTCCTGGAGCAGCTCGATCAGCCGCTCCTTCTTCGCCACCAGCGCATCGATCCGCGCCGTCTCCCGGTCGAGGAAGGCGGCGATGGCGCGTTGCTCGGGCACGGGGGGAAGACTCACGAAACTGACGGCGACTTGCTCGGGACTGACGCGCGGCATCTTCGTGCCGTAGGTCAACGAGTCGAGCCAGTAGATGTACGCCGCGTTGAGCAGCGCGTACATCAAGTAGCTCTGCGAACACTCGCCGACTGGCCGAAGCGGGAGGATCTCGCTTGTGCAAACACCGTCGAAGTCAGGGCGCGCCACCTTGGCTAGGTACGGACGCAGCTTTCCGAACAGCACGTCACCGGCCTTGAAGGACCCGACAACGCTGTCCACGGTCTCGGGCTGGTTCTCCAGCAGCAGCCGACACGTCCATGACTCAATGTGCTCAAGTCCCACGTAAACGGCGTCGTCCGGCTTGACATCCAGCTTGCTCAGGCGAGCCGGTGCGACGTACTTTAGCCGCTTGACCTCCCAATGCGCCGGGATCTCTTCCAGCCACTCGACGCCGGAGTCCTTGTACGCCGGGTACCGCTTGTACCGCCGCAGCGGCGGCACTCTTTCCGCGCCGGCGACCCTCGCTCGATTCATCGAGCCGCGCCCTCCGGCAGCCATCCCCTCTCCCGCAGGACCTTCGCCGCCAGCGCGATCTGCGCCGCCGAGAACTGCCGCTTCCGGTCGGCCCATCCGTAAACGTGTTCCACCAACGCCCGTGCGTCCGTTACACCTTCCCGCGTGACGATCCAGTGGACGGTGGCCAGTAGCTCGAGACCGAACGGCGACTCGAAGCCCGAGACCAACAGAGAAACCCGCTTGAATCGTGCTTGCGACTCGGGTTGCGCGGCGAGGAGGGCCTGGGCATCGGCCACGGCTCCCGGCACCAGTTCGAGCGTCTTGTCAGGCGCGTCCCCGCCCGCGCCGTAGCCAGTCACGTAGTAATTCTCGATTGCCGCGAGCACGTGGCGCAGGTTCTCCGCATAGGGGCCGTAGGGTCCCTTCGCGAAGCGCAGTCGCAGCGGCTCACCCGCTTCCTGCATGAAGTACATGAGCTTGTGCACTTCGAGGAGCGAGACGAAGGGGTCGAGAAGCCCGCCGAGATACCGGTCCATGAGCCCCACCAGGGCGGCCCGCCCCGGCGTCATGGGCGGGACCTTCCCGCGCTTCATGGAACGCGGTGTCACCGGCGCACCAGTAGGTTCGAACACGACGACTCGCACGCCGGTCAGTCCACCGAGGGCTCGTTCGATGCGCGTCCGCACCTCTCGCCAGTCGAGCCCTCCGAGCCCCGCGCCGAGCGGAGAAACGGCGATCGAACGGATACCCCGCTTGCGTATTTCCTCGACCAGGGCCTCGAGGCCGGACTCGATATCCTCGATCCGCGACTTGCCGCGCCAGTGGCGCTTGGTCGGGAAGTTGATGATGTAGCGCGGCGGCGTCAGCCGGCCGGTATCGAAGACGAACATCCGCCCGGGCTGCACTTCGTTCCGGCGGCACGCCGCGGCGTACGCCTTGAAGTTCTCCGGCCAGGCACGCTTGAACTGCAGCGCAATGCCACGCCCCATGAAGCCGACGCAGTTGACGGTGTTCACGAGCGCGTCGGCCTCCTCCGCGAGGATGTCGCCGGTCTTGTATTCGATCATCGGCCGGTCCTCCTGATTAGAAATACCACTCGGCACGGGCTTCCACGGCGGGCCTGAAGGACGAGCCCGCCAGCGCCTGTCGAACACGAGACGCGATGGATTCCGACAGCACTCCGATGCGCTCGATCAACCCGAACGGAAAGCTGCCGTGGACCAGGAACTCCGCCTGCTTGCGCTCTTTCACGTCCGCTGCGCGGAAGTCCCGCGCCGCGATCGCTGCCCAGTTGAGTTCACTGAGATTTTCCCGCCGCGCCCGGAACTCGGCATAGTAGGACCCGGCGTTCGACAGCGAGAATGCCCACCGGATGCCGTTCTGCTCTGCCCAATCGATGACGGTGTGCAGGTCGGCTTCGAGATGAACGATGGGGTCCTGTCCGTCGCGGTAGGTAAGCACAGGGTGGTTGGCGCGGTGGATGACGTAAAGCATCACCGATCGCGGGCAGAAGTAGAACGGCACGTAGTCGCCCACTCTGGTTCCGGGGTGACAGTTGACCTGGAGTTCTTCCACTCGACGCCGCTTGATCGAGGACATGCCGATCGCCTGCCGAGGTCCTCCTCGTGCAATCATCGTCGCGTCACTTACGAGGGCTTTCTCGGTCACGATGCAGGGCAGATTGTCCACGTGCGTGATGTGATACAGCTTCGGCTGCGCAGGCGGGTTGCTCACGACACTGCCTCCTGCGCCAGCCGATCCGGACGCCAGATGCGCTCGGCCAGCCGCTGGTAGAGCACCTGCCGCGCGTCGAGGTCGGCCTTCCTGAACTCGGCGTGTGCGAGGAACGGCAGGCCGCTCTGCTCGATGAATCGCCTGAATCCCGGGTTGTGGTTGTAGGCGCTCTCGTGAAGGCTCTTCTCGAGCAGGTTCTGCCCCGCGCAGTGAGCGCGCTTCTCGGCGTAGGGCAGGTCGCCGTAGCTCGCGTTGAAGCTCTTGGGCAGGAGCAGCACGCCGCCGATGCGGTTGGGGTACTCCTGGAACTCGCTCGGGTGGGCGAACTCGTCCGCGTGTCGCTCGGGGTGGTCGGCCCAGACGTGCTCGATCTCGTAGCCCTTCCTGCCGCGCTGGGCGTACTCGGCGTAGCACGAGGCCATTCCGGAGCGGGTCTCCACGTAGTCGGTCATGCGCGCGAGCAGCCGGTGGATCTGCCGGCCGTTCATGCCGTGCAGGCGGAAGGCGCCGTTTGCGGCGAAGTCGGGCGCGGTCTCGGGGTCGAGCCGGTCCTTCAGCGTCGCGACGAGTTCCGTGGCGCTCCGGCCCCGCACGTCGCGCATCACGAGGAACATCGCGTACTGCATCGTCGAGTAGTCGATGGCGCGCCAGTTCCAGATGCGGCGGTGGATCAGGATGTCGAGGTACGTGGCCACCACCCGCACCTTGCGCAGCGCTGTCGCCTCGTCGTCCTCCACGCGCAGCGATGCGAGCAGCACCGGGTACTGGAGCGTGAAGTTGTGCTGCGCGTTGAAGTGCACGCACTCGAGCCCGGGCGTGAGCGTCTCGGCCGCCCGGCGCAGGCGCTCGTACCAGCGGGCGTAGAAGGCGAAGTCGCGCTCGATGAAGCGCGCGAACTCGGCGCTCGCCGTGAGGCCGAGCGTCTTCTCGTGGTCGCGCACCCAGCGGTGGAACTCGGTGCCGATGAGGTCGAAGTCCTGCGGCGCGGCGCCGCGCTTGCGCTCGCGAATGCTATCGGCGTACTGGCTGCGCAGCCACGACTTGATGCCGTCGGCGTCCTCGTCCTTGCCCAGCTCCGCCAGCGCCTGCACGCGCTCCTTCCAGACCTGGCTCGCCCGCGTACGCTTCTCCGTGTCGGTGATGTTGGCGAGGAGATAGCCCTTCAGCATGTCCGCGGGCGTGAGCGAGAGCCCGCGATCGTTCATCGTCTCGAAGATCGTGTAGGCGTCCTCGTCGGAGTACGCGGTGATCTCGACCAGGTGCACGTTCTCGACCAGCCAGTCCACGAAGTACGGCAGCGCCGGCCCGGCGAGCTCGTCCGGGAAGAGGTCCTCGAGCTCCGCGTAGCGGGCGAGGATGTTGGCGATGGACTCGGCCGGGTCGGGATCGGCGAACTCCTCGCCCTTGTAGAGCGCCTCCATGCAGGCGGCGCGCTCGGGGATGTCGAGGTTGAAGGAGCGCTTGCCGTACTTCTGCGAGAAGATCAGGTCCGCGATCTGTCCCTTCTGCTCGGTGTCGTCCAGACGGTGGTGCAGGAAGATCAGGAGCAGCGTCAGCGTGGTCAGGCGCTGCTGGCCGTCGATGATGAACTTCTGCCCGTCCTTGTCGCTGACGATGATCGAGCCGAGGAAGTAGTGGCCGTAGTCGGCGACGGTGCTGCGCTCGTTGCCCGCCTCGTGACTCTCGAGGAACTTCGCCGCGAGGTCGTCGATCAGCTCGCCGAGCTGCTTCTGCTGCCACTTGTACTCGCGCTGGTAGTAGTCGATCGAGTACTTGCGGCCGGCGAGCAGCTCGCGGACGGTGCGGCCCTTGCCGTCGATCTCGCGCGAGGGACGGGGGGCGGTGGTCATCGCGGCCCTCCGGTGACCTCCGCCAGCATCCGCACGATGTCCGCCTCGATGGCGCGGATCTCGTCCTCGATCTCCTCGAGGGGGCGAGGCGGCGTGTAGCGGTAGAAATAGCGGTTGAAGTTGATCTCGTAGCCGATGACGCCGACGCGGCCGTCCCGCGGGTCGCGCTTCCCGGTGTCGAGCCAGGCGTCCGGCACGTGCGGGCGGACCTCGCGGTCGAAGAAGGCCCGGACGCTGGCCGGAACGCCCTCCGCGTCGGCGGGGTCGTCGCCTTCGGGAAGCGGCACGCTCTCGGTGTCGCGCAGCTCGGGATCGGGCTCGGGGTTGCCGTCCTTGTCGCGGCAGATCGCGGCGGTCTCGTCGCGCTCGGAGAGGGCGGACAGGATCGCCTTCTCGACGGGCACCGGAAGCTTGAGGCCGGCCTTGCGGGCCCCCTCGCGGAGTACGCGCTCGAACTCCGCGCGATCCTTGAAAAGCGTATCCGGAAGGCTGCCCAGCAGAGCGCGTATCGCATCTTGAAGCTTTCGCCCCTCGGCGCGTTCCTTTTCGCCGGCGGCGCCCTTCTTCTTCGACTGGGCGAGACTCTGGAATGCCTTCTCCTCATCCAGTCTGGCGATCCGCTCGGGCGTCGCCTGGAAGTTCAGCCTCAACGGTCGCTCGACGGTGATCTTGCGGAAGCCGAAATGCGTGGTCGGGAAGATGCGGCTCACCACCACCTCTTCTTCCTTCCCGTCCTTCATGACCCGGCGCGTGTCACCGTCCCGGAAGTCGGCGAGGATCTTCAGGATGTCCTGCGCACGCTCCGGTGGAATCTCACGGCGTTTGTCGCCGAGGCTCTTCCGCATCGGCGCCCAGAACCCGCTCGCGTCAATGAGCTGGACCTTGCCCTTGCGGTGCTTCGCCTTGCGATTCGTGACGACCCACACGTAGGTCGCGATCCCGGTGTTGTAGAAGAGCTGCTCGGGGAGCGCGATCAGCGCCTCGAGGAGGTCGTGCTCCAGGATGTACCGCCGGATTTTGCTCTCACCGCTGCCGGCGTCGCCGGTGAAGAGCGGTGAGCCATTCATGATGATGGCGACGCGTGAGCCGCCTTCATTCGGCTCCTTGGCGTGCGCGAGCATGTGCAGCAGGAACAGGAGCTGCCCGTCGCTGATCCGCGGAAGGCCCGGGGCGAACCGGCCCGCGACACCGCGTTCGTGCTCGGCGCGCACGGCGTCCTCGTCGCGCTTCCAGTCCTTGCCGTACGGTGGGTTGGCGATCAGGTAGTCGAACCGCCAGCCCGCGTGGCGGTCGTTCGAGAGCGTGCTCCCGAACGCGATGTTGTCCGCGTCGCGGCCGGTCGGGTCCTTGATAAACAGATCCGATTTCGAAACCGCCCAGGTCTCCGGGTTCACCTCCTGGCCGAACAGATGGATCTCGGCCTCGGGGTTGATCGGCCCACGGATCACCTCGCCGTTGCGCCGCCAGCCGAGGGTGATGTGCTCTTTGGTGATCATCAGCATCCCGCCCGAGCCGCAGCAGGGATCGTAAACCGTGCGGACGACGCCCTTGGGACGAATGCGGTCCTCGTCGCCGGCGAGCATGAGATCCACCATCAGGTGCACCACGTCGCGCGGCGTGAAGTGCTCACCGGGGTTTTCGTTGAGCGCCTCGTTGAACCTGCGGATCAGCTCCTCGAAGATCGTGCCCATGGTCGGGTTGTCGATCCTGTCCGGATGCAGATCCACGTTCTTGAAGCGCTCGAGCACCTGGAAGAGGAGCCCCGCCTCGTCGAGCTTGCTGATCGTGTTGTCGAAGTCGAACTTTTCGAGCACCTCGCGCATGTTGGGGCTGAAGCCAGCGATGTAGTTGCGCAGGTTCGCCGCGAGGTGGGGCGCGTCGGCCAGGAGTTTTTCGAAGTCGTAGCGGGACGTGTTGTAAAACGCGAAGCCCGAGGCCGCTCGGAGCTGTGGATCGAGGTTCTCGAGTTTACCTTTGAACCTGGCCTGGGTCTGGAGGACCTTTTCTTTGGTGGGCGCCAACACACAGTCGAGCCGGCGCAGCACCGTGAGCGGCAGGATCACGTCCTGGTACTTGCCGCGCTTGAAGGTGTCGCGGATCAGGTCCGCAACGCCCCACAGGAAGCTGACGATCGCACTATGATTCACTGCGTTCGCTCTCCGCTTTACCTTGTCATGGCTTCGTCGTCCTCTATAGCAGCGACGACGTAACGCGAGCCGCGTGTGCGCCGAGATGGGCGCTTTCTATCCGTGCCTCGGTGACGGGGGCCGGTGTCAGCTACCGTGCCCTCGCCCTCGCGCGCGGCGGCTGGCGCGAGATCGTCAGGCTGCGGTTGCGCGAGGGCAATCAGGCGCCGCGCGCCGGCCGAGGAGTGCGCCTGCGCGATTCGCTGCTCCCGACGTCCGACTGGTTCGAGCTCCCCGGCATCGGCCGCCGGGGCGTCGTCCGCTGGCTCCACCGCGCGCGTCACTCCGCCGACCTGCCGCCGCCGGCGGAGGCTCGAAGCGTGCCTGTAGTTGCGTCGGGGCTTGCCCGCTACGGTGTGGCCAGGCATCCTGGCCATGGGGTTCATGGAGCTCACGTGAAGAACCGTGCCATTCCCGCGGCGGAGTTCAAGGACGCCTGTTTGAAGCTCATGGACGAAGTGTCGAAGCATGGGATGCCGATCACCGTGACCAAACGGGGCAGGCCCCTCGTGCGCGTGGTCCCCGTTCGCCCCGCCGAGGGGCCGCGCACGTTGCTCGGCACCATCTTGCACGAGGACGAGGACATTTTCTCCACGGGCGCGCTGTGGGACGCCGACCGCAGGATCCGCGACTACGCGCACGTGGCGACGCTCTGGTGAGCCTTGTCACCCCGCGGCCTCGCGCGCGAAGGTCTCCCGCAGCCCGTCGAGGTAGGAGCGGCTGCGCCACCCGAGGTCGGCCTCGGCGCGGGAGGTGTCGTAGCCGATCGCAAACGGCACGGGGATCGGAATTGCGACCCGCGGCGCCGGACCGCCCGCCTCGCGCCAGGCGGCGAGGAACTCCGCAAACGGCCGCGCGGCGCCCGTCACGTTGTAGGCCCGGCCGACGGCGACCGGCCGCTCGAGCGCGCGGGCGATCGCCTCGGCGACGTCGCCCGCATGCACCAGCGGGAGCCGCAGGAGCACCGGGGTCACGCTCACCGGCAGGCTCATCAGCCGGCGGATCACGCGCATGAAGTTCGGATCGAAGGCGCCGTAGATGGCGCACGGTCGCACCGCGGTCATCGCGATGCCGAGCGCCCGCGCCTTCTCCCACGCGAGCTGCTCCGAGAGGGCCTTCGAGATCGCGTAGGCGTTGGTGAACGTCCGCCGCGAGTCGGGGCCGAGCTGGGGGTGGTCCTCGGGGATCGCGCGGCCCCGCCCGCGGTAGACCGCGACCGAGGACACGTGGACCAGGCGGCGCACCCCGGCATGGGTCATCGCCTCGAGCACGTTGCGCGTGCCCTCGATGTTCGCCCGCTCGTGGTCCGCCCAGCGCAGGTTGCCGAGCGAAAAGAGCGCCGCATTGGCGACGACCGCGGCCGCGCCGGCGAACCCGCGCGCGAGCGCGGCCGGGTCGCCGAGATCGGCCCGCCGCAGCTCGATGCGCGCGGCGAGCCCCGGCACGCGGTCCGGGTTGCGCACGACGCCGATCACGTGCGCCCCGCGGGCGAGGAGCGCATCGACGATGTAGCGGCCGAGGAAGCCCGTGGCGCCGGTGACGGCGATGCGCGCCCCGTGGAGGTTCATCGCCGTCTGCTACGCCGGAGTCGGCCGCAGAGGTCAAGACGCAGCCCTGCGGATCGTGCTAAGGGTTGGCGCCGCGATGCTCGCTCGCTCGTACCGGTGGCTCGGCGACGCGCCCGGGGTCGTGGGCTGAGCCGTGGCCTCGCTCCGCTTCCCCGAGGGCTTCCACTGGGGCGCGGCCACCTCGGCGTACCAGATCGAGGGCGCCGCGGCCGAGGACGGCAAGGGCCCCTCGATCTGGGACGTCTTCTGCCGCGAGCCGGGTCGCATCTGGAACGGCGAGACGGGCGCGGTGGCCTGCGACCACTACCACCGCTGGGCGACCGACGTGGCGCTCATGGCCGAGCTGGGCCTCCCGGGCTACCGCTTCTCGATCGCCTGGCCGCGGATCCAGCCCTCGGGGGCGGGCCCCGCGAACCCGGCGGGCCTCGCCTTCTACGACCGGCTCGTCGACGCGCTGCTCGCCGCGGGCATCGCGCCCTGCGCGACGCTCTACCACTGGGACCTGCCGCAGGCGCTCCAGGACCAAGGCGGCTGGGCGAGCCGCGACACGGCGGCGCGCTTCGCCGACTACGCCGCGCTCTGCTACGCGCGCTTGGGCGATCGCGTAGAGCGCTGGATCACGCACAACGAGCCGCTCATCACCGTGGTCTACGGGCACGTGCTCGGCGTGCTCGCGCCCGGCATCCGCGATCTCGCCACGGCCGGCCGGGTGCTCCATCACGTGCTGCTCTCCCACGGGCTCGCGGTGCAGGCGTTCCGCGCGAGCGGCCGCGCGGGCGCGATCGGCATCGCCAACGCCGACCGCAGCCTCGAGCCCGCCGACGACCGCCCCGAGACCGCCGCCGCGACCGAGCGTGCGCGCGATTTCGAGCTGCGCGCCTACCACGACCCGCTCTTCGGCCGCGGCTACCCGGCCTCGGTGCTCGCCTATTTCGCCGCGCACGGTGCGCCGCTGCCGATTCGCGACGGCGACCTCGCCACGATCGCCGCGCCGATCGACTTCGTCGGCGCCAACGTCTACACGCGCGCCCGCATCGTCGCCGACCCCGGCAGCGCCACGGGATGGACCGAGGCGCCGCCCACCCTGCCGCTCACCGAGATGGGCTACGAGCAGGCACCCGAGGCCCTGGGGGCGGTCGTGCGCTTTCTCGACGCCGAGTACGGCCGGCCGCCGATCTGGGTGACCGAGAACGGCGTGTGCGACAACACGCCGCCGGTCGACGGGGTGGTGGACGACCGGCTCCGCATCGAGCTGCTGCGGGGGTTCTTGGCCTCGCTCGCGCGCGCGATCGCCGACGGCGCCGACGTACGCGCGTACTACCTCTGGTCGTTGCTCGACAACTTCGAGTGGGCCTACGGGACGAGCAAGCGCTTCGGCATCGTGTGGACCGACTTCGCCACCCAGGCCCGGCTGCCGAAGGCGAGCGCGCGCTTCTACGCCGAGGTGATCCGGTGGGGCGGCGTCGAGGTCTGAGCCCCCCTCAGACGAGCCGGTAGAGCTCGGCGGCGTTGAGGGCGCACATGCGCAGGCGCTCCTCCTCGGGCACGTCGCGGAACATCTCGTCGACGGTCTTGCGCGTCTCGGGCCAGTCGCAGCCGTGATGCGGGTAGTCCGAGGACCACATGAGGTTGCGCACGCCGAGGAAGTGGCGGTTGTGCACCGCGTAGCGGTCGATCATGAAGGTCGCGCGCCAGTTGCGGCGGAAGTAGGTGCTCGGCGGGTGGCGGAGCTTCACCGGCAGCCACCAGCGGTTGCGCCACCAGCGGTCGTCGAGCTGCTCGAGGATGTAGGGAATCCAGCCCGCGCCCGCCTCGACCTGCACCCAGGTGAGCCGCGGGAAGCGGTCGTGCACGCCCGAGCTGATGATCTCGGGGAGGTCGGTGATCATGCTCGCGGCGCCGACGTTGGCGAGCCCGGTCAGGTCGTCGCCGCGCACGCCCTTCGGCTTGGGCCGCTGGATCTGCCGCATCACGCGGACGTGGAAGTGGACCGGCATCTCGAGCGCCTGCGCCGCGTCCCAGAAGGGGTCGTCCTCCGGGCGAATCGTCGGCCCGGCGCTCGGCATCGTGTTGAGCCACACGCCGCGCATGCCGAGCTTGATGCCGCGCTCCATCTCGGCGATGCAGGCGCGGACGTCGCCGAGCGCGGGCATGGCCGTGAGCCCGATCAGCCGGTCGGGCGCCTTCTGCACGAACTCCTCGGCGAGCCAGTCGTTGAAGGCGCGCACGCCGGCTAAGTGGAACTCCGGGTCGGGATCGGAGAAGAAGTGGCTCATCATGCGCGCCGAGCCGAAGAGCACCTCGGCGTCGACGCCGTCGGCGTCCATCTCCGCGAGCCGCGGCTCGGCGCGGAAGTTGCCCTGGTTGGCGGCGGCGAAGGTCACGCCCGTCCAGCGGACCTCCTCGTGCCGGCGGCCAGCCGAGGCGTAGATGCCGATCGGCGCCGGCGGGATGTCGGGGGCGAACTGCCAGGCCTCGCCCCCGTCGCCGTCGGGGACGACCTTCGGGCACTTGTCGTGGAACTTCTTTGGCATGTAGGTCGTCCAGAGGTGGGGCGGCTCGAGCACGTGGGAATCCGCCGAGATCAGCCGGTAGTCGCGCGCCATGGGGCAGCCATACGAACAAACGTTCGTTCTTTTCAAGGGGGCGGCGCTGCGCGCCGGAGGTTGACCCGGCGCGAGCGCGCCTGCTAACCCCGCGGGCGATGCCGTGCGATGCTCGCCGCGCGCTGCCGCTCGCCGGCGTGCGCGTGATCGACCTGAGCCACCAGGCGGCGGGGCCGTGGTGCACGTCGCTGCTCGGCGACATGGGCGCGGACGTGGTGAAGGTCGAGAAGCCCGGCCGCGGCGACGGCATCCGCTATGCCGACCGCTCGGGCCGGCTGCCGCCCGAGGTGGGCGGCCTCAACTTCCAGGGGCTCAACCGCAACAAGCGCGGGCTCACCGTCGACATCGCCCGGCCCGAGGGGGCGGCGCTCGTCCGCCGGCTCGCCGCGACGGCCGACGTGTTCGTCGAGAACTTCCGCCCCGGTGTCATGGACCGCCACGGGCTCGGGTGGACGGACCTCCACGCGTGCAACCCGCGCCTCGTCTACTGCTCAATCACGGCCTTCGGTCCCACGGGGCCGCTCGCGCAGAAGCCCGGCATGGACCTGATCGTGCAGGCGACCGGCGGCCTCATGGGGCACACGGGCGAGCCGGGCGGGCCGCCGATCAAGTCGGCGCCGCCGGTCGCCGACATCACCACCGGCGTCTACGCGGCGTTCGGCATCGTGAGCGCGCTCGTCGAGCGGGAGCGCTCGGGCCAGGGCCAGCGCGTCGAGGTGGCGATGCTCGACGCCGTGCTGTCGCTCTTCGCCGACAACGCAGCCAACGTGCTCACCGCCGGCACGCGCTTCGGGAAGTTCGGCAGCGGGCACCCCGACTTGGTCCCCTACCAGGCGTTCCCGGCGCGCGACGGCTGGTTCGTCGTCGCCTGCCTCAGCAACGCCTTCTTCAAGCGGCTGTGCGCGGCGCTCGGCCGCGAGGACCTCCTCGACGACCCACGCTACGCGACCAACCCCGCACGCGTCGCGCACCGCGACGAGGTGGTCGCCATCCTGAGCGCGATCTTCCGCGAGAACACCTGTGCGCACTGGATCGCGCTCTGCGAGGCGCACGACATCCCGGCCTGCCGGGTGAACACGCTCGACGACATCCTCGCGCATCCGCAGATCGCGGCGAACGGGCTCGTCGTCGAGCGGGAGGATCCGGTGCGCGGCCGCATCCGCATCTTGGGCCCGCCGGTCAAGCTCTCGGCGCACGCCGTCGGTGTCGCCCGGCTCGCGCCCGCGATCGGCGAGCACACGACCACGGTGCTGCGCGAGTACGGGCTCGACGACGGCGAGATCGCCGCGCTGCGCGCCGCCAAGGTGATCTGATCGGTGCAGCGGGCGCGGCGGGCGGCGATCGTCGGGATCGGGGAAACGCCCTACGCGCGGCGCTCGCCGCAGCCGCTCGCCGCGCTCTGCCTCGCGGCGGCGCGCGCGGCGCTCGCCGACGCCGGCCTTCTGCCGCGCGCGGTCGACGGGATCATCGCCCCCGGGGCCGGCTACGAGGAGCTGCACGAGCTCGCGCGGACGCTCGGCGTGGCCGGGCAGTTTTTCAGCGCCGCGAGCTTCAGCGGCGCGACGGCGGTCGTCGCGGCGCCGCTTCTGGCGGCGCTCGCGATCGAGGCCGGGCTCGCCTCGGTCGTGCTCTGCGTGCGCGGGCTCGCGTGGGGCAGCGAGCGGCGGGGCAACGTCGGCCAGACGCACGCCGAGATGGCGAACAAGGCGAGCTTCGAGATCCCCTTCGGCTGGTACCCGCAGATCGTCCACTTCGCCGGCATGGCGCGCCGGCACATGGCGCTCTACGGCACCACCGAGGCGCAGCTCGGCACGGTGGCGGTGACGATGCGCCGGCATGCGGCGCTCGCGCAAAACGCCGTGCTCGGCGACCGGCCGCTCACGCTCGCCGACTACCTCGCGAGCCCGTATCTCGCCGAGCCCTACCGCGCGGCCGACTGCTGCGTCGTGACCGACGGCGCCGGCGCCTTCGTGGTCACCTCGGCCGAGCGCGCGCGGGACTGCCGGCAGGTGCCGGTCGCGGTCCTCGGGGTCGGCACGGGCGTGAGCGAGGACGGCCTCTACTCGAGCTTGCGCGCGGACTACCTCGCCACCCCGGCCGTGCACGCGGGGCCGCGGGCGTTCGCGATGGCGGGGCTCGCGCCCGCCGACGTCGACTTCGTCGCGCTCTACGACAACTTCACGGCCCAGGTGCTGATCCAGCTCGAGGACCTGGGGTTCTGCGCCCGGGGGGAGGGCGGCCCGTTCGTCGAGAGCGGCGCGATCGCGCTCGGCGGCGCGCTGCCCGTCAACCCGAGCGGCGGCCAGCTCGCGCAGGCCTTCGTGCTCATGATGAACGGCGTGTGCGAGAGCGTGCGCCAGCTCCGCGGCGCGGCCGGCCGCGGCCAGGTCGAGGGCGCGGAGGTCGGGCTGGTCGGCGGGTACTCGGGGGCCGAGTACGCGGTGCTGCTCCTCGGGCGAGGGCTCGGCTGATGGCGGTGCGCGCGCCGGGGGACCGCCACCTGCCCGACGTCGACTGGCCCGCCGCGCGGGGCTTCTGGGAGGGCTGCCGTGCGGGCGAGCTCCGTCTTCCGCGCTGCGCCGACTGCGGGCGCTGGGTGTGGTATCCGGCGCCGGCGTGTCCCGGGTGCGGCGGCGAGCGGCATCCGTGGACGCGGGTGAGCGGACGCGGGCGGATCTTCACCTGGGTGCGGGTGCACCGCGCGTTCCTCCCCGGCCACGCCGCCCGCGTGCCCTACGTCACGGCCTTGATCGAGCTCGAGGAGGACCCGCGGCTGCGGCTGGCGGCGTTTTTGCGCGAGGTGCCGCCGGACGGGCCGCGAATCGGGCTTGCGGTGGAGGTCGTCTTCGAGCGCATCGACGCGCGGATCACGCTGCCCGCGTTCCGCTGCGTGACCGGGAGGTGACGCCATGGTGGATCTGGGGTCTCGCTACCTGCACGCCACCCGCTACGACGGCGTGCTGCGCGTGGTGATCGACCGGCCGACGCGCCGCAACGCACTCACCATCGAGATGTACCACGGCCTCAAGAAGGCCGCCGTGCTCGCCGAGCGCGATCCGGCGATCGACGTCCTGGTCGTCACGGGGGCGGGCGAGTGGTTCTGCGTCGGGGGCGAGATGGGCGGCCAGCACGAGGGCGGGGCGACGATCGACCGCGAGACCGACCGCTTCGATCTCCTGCCCTTCGTCGAGTTCGAGCGCTGTCCCAAGGTGGTGCTGGTGGCGATCAACGGCGCGTGTCAGGGCGGCGGGCTCAACTTGACGCTCACGAGCGACCTCGCGATCGCGTCGGCCCGGGCGACCTTCCGGGCGCCCGAGCTGTTGCGCGGCGTCGCCGACTGCTTCCTCGGGGCGCGGCTCGCCACCCGCGTCGGCATGGCGCGGGCCAAGGCGCTGCTGTTCACCGCGCAGACCCTCACCGCCGCCGAGGCGCTCGCCATGGGGCTCGTCACGCGCGTCGTGCCGCCCGAGGACCTCGAGGCCGCGGTGACCGAGACCATCCGCCAGGTGCGGCAGACGGCCCCTCGGGCGCGGGCCCGCATGAAGCAGGACTTGAACCGGCAGCTGCCCGCGATCGACTTTCCGATGTTCGCCGAATCGCTCGCCTCCGACGAGGTGCGCGAGGGCTTCGCGGCGTTCCTGGAGAAGCGGCCGCCGCGCTGGGCGCCGAAGCCGGAATGAGGGTTCCCTTGACGCAACGAACGTTTGTTCGTTAGGGACGAGGGCCAGCATGGCCGCCGCGAAGCCCGCTCCCCGCCGCGCCTCCGAGCCGACGCCCGCCACGCGCGACCTCATCCTCGACGCGGCCGAGCGCCTGTTCGCCGCGCGCGGCATCGACGGGATCGCGGTGCGGGACCTCGCGCGCGAGCTCGGGATCACGCCGTCGAGCCTCTACAACCACTTCCCGAGCAAGCAGGCGCTCTACGACGCGGTGATCGAGCGCGGCCTGCGGCCGATCGTCGACGTGGTCGCGGCGGCGTGGGGCCCGGGCGGCCTCAGCCCGGCGCGCGTGGGGGCGACGCTCGATGCGCTGCTCCCGCACCTCGCGCGCCACCCGCACGTCGTCCGGCTGCTCCAGCGGGCGCTCATCGAGGAGGCGGAGAGCGTCCAGGCGCTCATGGAGCCGGTGATCGACACGCTCTACCGCGAGGGCGTGAGCGTCGTGCGCAAGGCCGCGGCGCGCGCGGGATGGACCCCGGCCGAGGTGCCGCACCTCGCGATCGCGCTCTTCGGCATGATCTTCGGGTACTTCACCAACGCCGCCGCGCTCCGCCGCCTCGCGCGCTCGACCGACGACCCGCTCTCCCCGCGCGCGCTCGCCGTGCAGCGGCGCTTTCTCGAGGAGGCCATCTTCCGGCTGCTCGGCCCGCAGGGCCGGCGCGCCACCCGCAGGAGACCGCAGCGACGATGAGCGAGCACGGCCGCATCACCGACGAAGGCATCGCGAAGATCCGCGCCCGCATCGGCCAGGGATTTCCGGGCCGCCGGCCCTGGCGCACGGAGGCGACGCGGGACGCGATCTACCATCTGGCGCTCGCCATCGGCGACCTGAGTCCCCTCTACCTCGACGAGGAGTACGCGAAGAAGACCCGCTGGGGCACGCTGATCGCCCCGCCGATCATCGTGCAGAGCATGGACACGCTGCGCGCGGTGGGCTCGGCGGGGCTGCCCGAGGGGCTGCCGGGCGTGCACTCGATCTGGACCGGGTCGCGCTACGAGTGGGAGCGGCCGGTGCGGCTCGGCGATCGCGTCGCGCACAAGTGCTACTTGAAGGACGTCGTCGAGCGACCGAGCACCTTCGGCGGCGGCCGCTCCCTCTACCAGACCTACGAGGCCGTCTACTGGAACCAGCACGGCGAGAAGATCGGCGTGCGCAACGACACGTGGATCCGGATCGAGCGACAGAAGACCGCCGAGCAGAAGAAGTACGGGGCGATCCAGCTCGCGCAGTGGACGCCCGAGGATATCGCCCGCTTCATGGACGAGTACCGCCGCGAGCAGCGCACCGTCGAGCGGTGGTGGGAGGACGTGCGTGTCGGCGATCGCCTGGGGCCGCTCATCAAGGGGCCGCTCACGCCGACCGCCGAGATCGCCTTCGAGTCGTACTTTGGCATCTACCTCGTCGGCAACAAGGTCGCGGCCAACCTCTACGCCAAGCACCCCGCGCTGATGATCCCGAACGAGCAGGGCGTGCCCGAGCCGCCGCAGCGCGTCCACTGGGACAACGCCTTTACCCAGCGGCTCCTGGGCCTCCCCGGCGCCTACGACCTGGGGCCCGAGCGGTGTGCGTGGCTCATCCAGGTCGTGACCGACTGGATCGGCGACAACGGCTTCCTCACCTTGATCGACGTCCAGTACCGGCGGTTCAACTACATGGGGGACGTGACCTGGTGCCGGGGGGAGGTGACCGACAAGTTCGAGCGCGACGGCAAGGGGTACGTGCGGTGCAAGGTCGAGTGCGTCAACCATCGCGACGAGGTGACCGCGCTCGGGACGGCGGAGGCGGAGCTTCCGCGGCGCGGATGAGGCGACGAGGGCTCCTGCTCGCGATCTGTGGGCTGCTCGTGGCGGCGCCGGCGCGGCCCGAGCTGCCGCCGATCGATCATCCCTGGCCGCCCGATCCCGCCCTCTACGATCCGCCGGGCACGGAGGTCGCGCCGGGGCTGCACGTCGGCGACACGCTGGGCGCGTCGAACGCCGAGACGGCGAAGGATCTCCTGCCGCCCGAAGTCCTCAAGCACTACGAGCACGACGAGTACCGCAACCCGATCGGCTCCTGGCCGCCCGCGATCATCCACTGGGACCGCTCCTTCGAGGAGGCGACGCGTGCGAACGCGGGCCGCTACGACCTCGACCCCGAGACGGGCACGATCGTCGAGAAGGGGACGCGCCGCCAGCCGGCCTACATCTACGGGCTGCCGTTTCCGACGATCGATCCCGCCGATCCCCAGGCGGGGCTCAAAGCCGAGTGGAACGCCATCCACAATTACTGGAACACGGGGAGCTATCACTACCTGGCGCTGCTCGTGTGGACGCGGCCGCACGGCGTCGACCGGGAGTCGATGCAGGACGTCACCTTTGCGTACTACGAGAACCAGAATCCCAAGTACCGGTACCCGAACCCGGAGAACTTCTCCTGGCAGTCGCTGGCGGTGGCGACCACGCCCGCCGATCTGCAAGGCACGGCCGCGCTCACCTATCGCTACCGGGATCCCAGGCGCCGCGATGCCGTGTGGACCTACGTGCCGGCGCTGCGTCGCGTGCGAGCGGTGAGCCCGTCGAACCGCTCCGACGGCTTCCTCGGCTCGGACCTGAGCCAGGACGACGGCAACTTCTTCGAGGGAAAGCCCGAGGACTTCGTGTGGACGACCGTCGGCGTGCGCGAGGGCTTCCGGCTCGCCGACGCCGACTCGATCAAGGGCGAGGGCGGCCCGCCGACGTGGAGCGAGACGGGCGGCTGGCGCGACGTCTGGACCAAGCACCGGCCCGCGGCCGGCTACCAGGTGCCGGGCTGGCAGGGGGTCGCCTGGGCGCCCGCAAACGGGGTGCTCACGAAGACCAAGTTCATGGTCGTCAACGCGGTGCCGCGCGACAGGTACTACCTCTACGGGCGCCTCGAGCTGTGGATCGACATGCACTCGTGGATCGGCGCGTGGAACCGGAAGTTCTCGTGGAAGGACGAGCTGCTGAACACCTACCAGGTCGAGGGCTACCTCAACACGCCCGCGCGGCGGGAGGGGAGTCCGGACGTCGAGTGGGTGTGGAGCACGCAGGAGGCGTGGCAGTGCGCGGAGGCGGTGAAGCTCGACCGCGCGACGCTCGCGGGCCTGCGCTCGGGTCCCGATTCGCTGTTCGATCGCCGCGTGCCCCTCAGGGTCGACCAGCTCTTCGACATCCAGACGCTCAACCGCTTCGGGAAGTAGCCGGGCCCGTCATGCCGCAGTGCGCGATGGAGGCGGGTCCGCCCGCGTGCTAGACGGCACCGGCAAGACGCCCGCAGGAGGGTGCGGATGGTGCCGGAGTCGGAGCGGTGGAACGAGGCGGTCGACGAGGGACTGGGCTCGCCCGGGCTCGCCTTGGCCTTCGTGGTGGGCTCGGTGGTGGCGGTGCCGGTCACCGCGGGCTTCGTCGGGCTCGGCGTGCTCGGGCTCTTGGTGCGGTCGCTTCGCGACGCGACGCAGGCGGTGGTGCGGTTCGCGCGCGCCACTGCCTCCGCGCCGCTCCCGGAGCGGACCGACATGGACCGCGCCGCCTGACGCGGCGCCCTCCGCCCGCAGGGGCGCGCTCCTAGGATCTCGCGGTGTAGCGGACGACGCTCGCGACGACGGCGATGAGCTCGTCGGGCTCGACGGGCTTCACCACGTGGGCCTGGAAGCCCGAGGAGAGGAGCCGGATGCGGTCCTCGACCCCGGCGTAGGCCGTGAGGGCGATTGCCGGGATGCCCGCGCGCTCGGCAGACTGCGCTCGCAGATGGCCGATGAGGCTGTAGCCGTCCTCCTCGGGCATGCCGACGTCGCTCACCAAGAGGTCGGGCGTCCAGCGCGCGAAGATCTCGCGCGCCTGTGCCGCCGAGGTGGCCGACTTCACCTCGGCGCCGCACGTGGCGAGGAGCTGGCTCACCACTTCGGTGGTTTCGGGCTCGTCGTCGACGACCAGGATGCGCAGCCCGTCGAGCGCGCCGTCGTGGCCGCATGCCCCCGCCCGGGGCCGGGCGAGCTCGCCCGCGGGGCGCGCGAGTGCGAGCAGCGGCAGCGTGACCGTGAAGACGGCCCCCCGGCCCACGCCCTCGCTCTCGGCGCGGACCGTGCCGCCGTGGAGCTCGACCAGGTGGCGGACGATGGCGAGCCCGAGGCCGAGGCCGCCGCGGCGACGCCCGGAAGGCACGGCGGCCTGCTCGAAGCGCTCGAAGGCGCGCGCGAGGAATTCCGGCGTCATGCCCTCGCCCGTGTCGCGCACGATGATCTCGGCGTGCGACGCCACGCGCCGGAGGAGCACGTCCACGCGGCCTCCGCGCGGCGTGAACTTGACCGCGTTCGACACGAGGTTCCAGACGATCTGCTGCAGGCGCTCGGGATCGCCCGAGACCGTCGCGGCCTCGCCGTCGATCGTCACCTCCACGTGTACGCCCTTGGCCTCGGCGGCGGGCCGCACGACGTCGACCGCGGCGTGGATCACCGGCGGGAGCCGGACCGGGCGGGTCTCCAGGCGCAGCTTGCCGGCGATGATGCGCGACATGTCGAGGAGGTCGTCGATGAGCTTGGCGAGCGTCTTGGCGCACTGCTCGATCACGGCGAGCGCGTGCGCCGCGTCGTCGCCAGCGAGCTTGCCCTCGCGCAGCATGCGGGCCCAGAGGAGCACCGGCGAGAGGGGCGTGCGCAGCTCGTGCGAGACGGTGGCGAGGAACGCGTCCTTGGCGCGGCTCGCGGCCTCGGCCTCCGCGCGCATCCGTTCGGCCGTGGCGAGCAGGCTCTCGCGTTCCGCCTCCGCCGCCTTGCGCTCGGTGATGTCGAGGCACGAGCCGATGAACCCGACGAACCGGCCCTCGCCGTCGAAGCGCGGGGTCCCCGTGTCGAGGAGCCAGCGGTAGACGCCGTCGGCACGCCGCAGCCGGTACTCGGCCCGGAACGGGCGACGGGCGTCGAACGCCTCGTGGTAGATGGCGAGGTAGCCGGGCAGGTCGTCGGGATGCACGCCGGCCGTCCAGCCGTAGCCAGCCTCCTCCTCGAACGAACGGCCGGTGAAGGCGAGCCAGGAGGCGTTGAGATAGGTGCAGCCCCTGTCGAGGCCCGTCATCCAGATCATCACGGGCGCCGCGTCGGCCATGCTCCGAAACCGCGCCTCGCTCTCGCGCAGCGCCTCCTCGGCGCGCCGCTGCTCGTCGACGTCGGCGATCGTCCCGATCCATTCGCGCACCGAGCCGTCGGGGGCGAGCACCGGAACGCCGCGCGACAGCACGTGGCGGTGACGCCCGGTGGCTGCCTGCCAGAGGCGGGCCTCGACCTCGTAGACGGCGCGCGCGGCGATGGCGCGGGTCACCTCCGCCTTGACGCGCTCGCGGTCGTCGGGGTGGAGGCTCGTGAGCCAGCCCCAGCCGCGATGCTCCTGCCAGGGCTGCCCGGTGTAGGCTTCCCACGACGCCTGGGGGACGACGAAGGCGCCCGTCGGGTCGCTCGTCCACACCACCGACGAGGTCGCCGCCACGAGCGAGCGATAGCGCTCCTCGCTCTGTCCCTGGGCCGCGGCGGCGACCTCGGCGAACGCGCGCGCCGCCTGCTCGCGCGCGAGCAGCCGCGTGCGCTCGAGATCCGCACGGTCCCGGGCGGCCACGAAGCGCGTGAGCAGGTAGTACATGGCCGCGACCAGCAGACCCGCCAGCGCCGCGGCGACCGTGAAGGTCACGGTGGCGATGCGCGTCATGGCCGCGGCGGTGCGCACGCGCTGCTGGAGGAGGGTGCGCTCGACGCGCTGCATGCGCGCGGCGGTCGCGCGCACCGCATCCATCGCGCGGCGGTCGGCCTCGCCCGCGGCGGCGATGCGCGCCGCCTCCCGGCGGCCGGCCTTGACGAGCCGGATGGCCCGGCGCAGCAGCGCGAGCCGCGTCTGCACGCGCGTGCGGAGCTGGGCGAGCAGCCGCTGCTGCCGCGGGTTGTCGGCGGTGAGGTGCGCCAGGCGGGCGAGCCGCGGGCGCAGCGACGCGCGGGCGGCGAAGTACGGCTCGAGGGACGTGCGGTCGCCGGTGAGCACGTACCCGCGCGCGCTCGTCTCGACGGCCTGCACGGCGGAGAGGAGCCCCGAGACCTGAGCGAGGGCTTCGTGCGTGCGCACGACCCCCCGGCTCGAGCGCGCCATCTCGCGGGTGTTGCGGTAGGAGACGAGCGCCGTGCCGACGATCACGCCGAGCACGGCGGCGAACACGAGTCGAAGCGCCGGCGTGATGACCGGCCGGCGCCCGCCGGATGGGCTCATCGAGGGGAAGGTAGTGGCGCCTCTCGCGCGGAATCAACTGCACCCCGCTCACCACTCGAGGGGATGGGCGGTGTGATCTGGACGACCCCCCACCTTGCGTCGCGGCGCGATCCCGGATGCTGAGGGGAGGCAAGCCGTGAGACTCTGGTCGCTGCATCCTCGATACCTGGATGCTGCCGGGCTCGTAGCCTTGTGGCGCGAGGGATTGCTCGCGCGCAACGTCCTGCTCGGTAGGACGCGGGGGTACCGCCACCATCCCCAACTCGAGCGGTTCCGGAGCGCGCCGAGTCCGGTTGCGCGGATCGACTGCTACTTGTCGCGCGTCCTCGCGGAGGCCGAGGCGCGAGGCTACGCCTTCGACTCGACGAAGATCTCGCCGCGTCGTTGTCGGGCGGGACACACGTCCGTGTCGCGGGAACAACTCGCCTTCGAGTGGCAGCATCTGTTGTGCAAGCTCGCCGTCCGCGATCCCGAGCGCTTCCGTCGACTGCGCGCGAAGGTGCCGCGGGCGCACCCGTGCTTCCGCGTGGTCGACGGGCCGCTGGCGAGCTGGGAGAAGAGCGGGCGTGCGGTTGCGGTACGCCGCGCACCCGGGATTTTGGGGCCGCTACGGCGTCGCGGGTGAGCGCAGGGCGGCGAGCTGGCGTGCGAGCTCGTCGAGACGCGCCATCACCGCCTCGTGTCGGGCTGCCTCGGGCGTCGGGCGCTTGGCGACGAAGGAGATCGCCCCGCCGGGCTCGAGGACCGCGCGCTCGACCTCGGCGAGCGAGGCGATGCCCTGCTTGCGCGCTGCCGCCTCGAGCTCGGGGAGCGTGATCAGCTCCTTCTCGAGCCGGTCCATGCGCACCTGCCCGTCGCTCACGAGCACGTCCGCCTCGCCCTCCACGAGGCGGTCGAGCCGCTCGTGGCCCCAGAGGAAGCGGACCACCGCGTAGTTGGTGAGCAGCAGCGTGGCCGCGCCAACGAGCCCGCCGGTAACCGAGGTGTCGTCGCCGATGATAGCGTTCTGCACCGTGTTCGACAGCGTGAGGAGCACGACCAGGTCGAACGGGTTGAGCTGGGCCAGCTCGCGTTTGCCGGCGAGGCGCAGGCTCACCACCAGAAAGAGGTACACCACGATCGGTCGCAGGACCTTCTCCGCGACCGGCAGGCCGAGGTGGAACATGTCCTTCCAGATCATCGCCTCCATGAGCCCTCCAGAGCGATCGGCAGCCGGGCCCCGGCGATGCGGGGCGCGTCGAGAAGCGGGTGGACGGTGCGCGACAGCGCGGCGCGCGCGGCGGTCCGGCTGGCGCGACCCGGCTGCACGATCAGTCGCGCGCCACGGGATCGCCGGCCGCAATCACGGGGCAGCGCCGGCTCTCGGCCACCGTGCCGCTGCGCAGCATGGGGGGCTTCTAGCCGGCACGCGGGGCGGCGGCAACGGGCCGGGCCGTTGAGCGCCAGCCCCTTCGTCGTCATGCTGCGAGGGACGATGCGGGTCGGAGTGCTGCTCCGCAGCATGGGTCCGCAGGCGAGGCGCGACACGCTCGTCGCCTGCGCGCGCGCCGCGGAGCGGGCGGGGCTCGACGAACTGTGGGTGCCCGACCACCTCGCGATCCCGCCCGAGGAGGCCCAAGGCTCGGGCGGCCGCTACCTCGATCAGCTCGCGACGCTCGCGTTTCTCGCCGGCGTGACCACCCGCATCGGCCTCGGCGCCGGCGTCCTCGTCCTCCCGTATCGCCCGGCGCTTCCGACCGCGAAGGCGATCGCGACCATTCAGGAGCTGTCCGACGGTCGCCTGCTCCTCGGCGTCGGGGTGGGGTGGATGCGGGCGGAATTTCGGGCGCTCGGCGTGCCGTGGGAGCGGCGGGGCGCGCTTGCGGACGCGACACTCGCCTTCCTTCACCGCTGCTTTGCCGCCGACGAGGTCGAGGCCGACGGGCAGCGATTCCTCTTTCTGCCGCGCCCGCCGCGGCCGCCGATCTTCGTCGGCGGGGCGGCGCCGCACGCGCTGCCCCGCGCCGTGCGCTACGGAGACGGCTGGATGCCGATGCTCGGCGACCCGGCCGCGCTCGCCGAGCCAGCCGCCACGCTGCGCGCCGAGGCGGCGGCGGCTGGAAAGCCGCCGCCCGAAGTCGTCGTGCTCACCACGCTGCCGCTCGAGGACGCGGCGGCGGCCCGGGATCGCCTGCGGGCCTTTGCCGCGGCTGGTGCGACCCGGCTCTGCCACGCGTGGCGCTACACGGACTTCGCTGCGTTCGCGTGCGCCGCTGAGGCGCTCGTCAGGGCTCGGGGGACATAGGAGCCATCAGCGGCCAGTTCTCCGGAGGGTCATCGACGGGTCGGGCACGGGGTTCGCCAGCAGCAAGTTCGCGGTCAGTTTTCGGTCTACTGGCATCCGCAGGTTCCGCCCATGTCGATACATGCCTGGTTTCCCGGACAGGCCCCGTAGCAGGTTGGCGCCGCTGCGGCACCGCATGGGATCAACGTGGCCGAATTACAACCACAGAAGCCGGTGCCCGTATTGGCGCATCGCGTGCCCTCCGGACAGTCGCCGATGCTGCACATCGCGACGGGCAACGTCGCGTTACAGCCGGTCCCACCCGGAGCGCACTGGCAGTCCGAATAGATTATGGACGAGCAGACCTGTCCTTTTGAGCAAGCACCGTCGCACTGCGGTGTGTCGGACGCCCCGCACGACCGCACCAACGGCGCGCAAAGCAGCGAAGCTCTCGACGATAGCTGCAGGTGAACGGTGCGGCTGCCGAACTCGTCCTGGGCGAAGGACGACAGGAGTTGACGTCGCACGGGGTGCCGCCGCAGGCGTCGTGCGGCGTCTGGCCCAGGCATGGGTAGCTGCCTGCTGACGCGGGCCGCCCGCGTCGAGGCCTCCCCTCGCATCAGGTCCCCGCCGGAGGCCGCGTGTCGGACAGACGTCGGCCGAGGATGTGGAGATCCCGCTCGACGTCGTCGAGACGCGCAACGCGAGGAAGCCGCGCCCAGGTCTCAAAGCCGTTCTTCGCGAACAGCCGCAGGCTCGGCGTGTTGTGGCCGAAGATGAAGCCCAGGAGCGTCGAGATGCCGAGCGACGGGCAGAGCTCCATGATGTGGAATAAGAGCGCCTGCCCCACACCCTGCCTTCGCACCGTCTCGTGCACGTAGACCGACACCTCGGCGGTGGCCGCGTATGCCGGCCGCCCGTAGAAGGGCTGTAAGCTCACCCACCCCACGATCCGGCCGTCTGCCTCGGCGACGTCGAGCGGGTGCCGCTCGGGCCTGTGCGCGTGAAACCACTCCACGCGCGACTCCACGGGGACCGGTTCGAGATCGGCGGTCGCGAGCCGACCCGGAATGGTCGAGTTATAGATGGCCACGATCGCGGGAAGGTCTTCGATCGTCGCATGGCGTATACGCACGCCTCCGCTGACCTTCATGATCTTCGCTCCTCTGCAGCTGACCCGCCGTCTCGCAACGGATGCTGCCCAGGGTGAGCGGGTTGTCTACGCGCGCGGATCCCGGGAGGGAGAAATCAGGCCTCGCGACACGGCCACCATGCGGGCGGACGGAGTCATGGTGTGCTGCCCCCGATCCCCGAGAGCCGCTTCATGCGCACGAGCAGCCCCTCGTCCTTGCGCCGCTCGGAGAGGATCTTGGTCATGTACGCCCGCTTGAACCGCCGGCGCTCGACGGCCGTCGTCACCACCGTCGGCACGTAGGCCCAGCCCTCGTCCTGCTCGAACGGCTCGATCTCGCGATGGAGGCGGAAGAAGTACGCGCAGAGGTCGGGATCGACGCCGAGGCGCTCGAAGGCGACAGCGAGCGGATCGCGCCCCGCCGGCGGCTCGAGGAGTCCCTCGCCTGACACCCCGCCCTGGCCGAGGCCCATCGCCCCCTTGCCGAGCCGCGCGCGGAAGCGCGGCGGCGGTCCCAAATGGAAGGCGGCGATCGCCTCCTCGGGGAGCCCGTGGACGAGGAACCACGACGTCACGTAGCGGCTGCCGAGGGTCTCGGTCGGCGGCAGCCAGCCCAGCATCTCGGCGCGGCCGATGCCGAGCGCACGCTCGGCGAAGTCGGCCCAGATCTCCATGTGGTTGCGGGTGAGGTAGCCACCCGACTCGGTGGCGAACGCCTGCGCGATGGCGCGCAGCGCCGGGCCGTCGTCGAGGCGCGAGAGCTGGCCCGCGATCGGGCGGGTGGCATCGAGGTGAATGAAGTCGCGCACGAGCTCCTTGGCGGCTTCGAGCGAGGCGCGGCCGGAGACGAGGAGCCCGAAGGCCGTCTCGGTCGGGCGCGGCAGGGCACAGCAGAACTCGCCCAGCTCCTCTTCGACGTCGGCGGGCGTCTGCTCGGCGTCGGGCGGGAAGCGGCGCCCGGGCGGCGGCCAGACGAAGTCCGCAAGCGGGTAGCGCCCGGTCGCCAGCTCGCTCCAGGCCCGGCGCATGTTCTGGTAGAGGAGCAGCCAGTGGTGCAGCGTCGTGCGCAGCCACGCCTGCACCGCGCCGTCGACCGCCAGCTCGCGCACGAGGTCCCACACGGGCTCCGTCACGAAGCCGCGGAAGTCCTCGTAGGCCCGCCAGTACGCGACCGCCTCGTCGTCGAGCCGCCAGGCGCGCTTGAGGTACTCGGCCATGCCGCGCTGGCAGAGCCAGGGCCGCTCGTCGCGCACGACGTCGAGAAGCGGGCCCTCGCTGCCGAGCATGCCGGCCATGAATCCCTCTTCGAAGCTCGAGAACTGGAAGTGGAGGCGCGCGCAGGTGGCCTGCATCGTCTCGGGGCAGGCGAAGTGTGCCTCGAGCTCCGCCTCGGTGATCCCGAAGGCTGCGGCGAAGCGCAGGAAGCGATCGCGGGGCGGACGGGTGACCTGGTGAAACCCCGTCTTGCGGTTGAGGATGGGGGCGAGGGCGATGAACAGACCGCGGCGGCGGCAGCGCGCGATCGTCGCCGCGGTGCCCTGCGCGTCGCGGCGGATGAACTGCCAGTAGTCCTTGATCCAGCGGCGGAGCCCGGCGGGGTCGGCGCTGCCGTAGCGCAGCGCCTCGGCGAGGCCGGCGTCGATCGGATGCGCCCGGACGAGCGCCTTGAGCTCCTCGACGAACGCGTCCACCGGCAGCGCGGGGCCCGGGCGCTCGAAGGCGTAGAGCGCGACGAAGTCGCTCGCGTTCGGCGTCGGGACAGCCATGCGCGTCCGCTAACACAGGGTCCGCGGGCTTGCCAATCGGCGGGCTGCCGGCGTAGGCGAGGGCCTCATGAGCGCGCTGCGCGAGCTGGCCGCCCGGGTGTCGAACTGGGGACGCTGGGGTGCCGACGACGAGCGGGGCACCGTCAACTTCATCACGCCCGAGGTCGTCCGCCGCGGGGCCCAGTGCGTCCGCCGCGGGCAGGTCTTCAGCCTCGGCCTCTCGCTCGGCGCCGACGGGCCGCAGATCGGCACCGGCGGGCGCTTCAATCCGATCCACCTGATGAGCGCCATCGGCGCCGGCATCCCGCACGACCCCGAGGGCTTCCGCTACAACGACGACATGGTGACCATGCCGCTTCAGTGCGCCACGCAGTGGGACGGGCTGGCGCACGTCTACTACGGGGGCAAGCTCTACAACGGCTTTCCGGCCTCGACGGTCACCGCCGCGGGCGCCGCGCGCAACGCCATCGACAAGCTCGCAGCGGGCATCGTCTCGCGCGGCGTGCTGCTCGACGTCGCCCGCCTCCGCGGCGTCGCACGGCTCGCGCCGGGCGAGGTGATCGGGCCGGCCGACCTCGAGGCGGCCGAGCGCGCCGCGGGCGTGCGCGTCGAGCGGGGCGACGTGCTCCTCGTGCGCACGGGTCACCTCGCGGTCTTCACCGAGGACGGCGACCGCGAGGGCTTCGTGCGCCGCGCGCCGGGGCTCGGCGTCGCCTGCGTCGAGTGGATGCACGCGCGCGAGATCGCTGCCGTGGCTACCGATACCTACGCGGTCGAGGTGATCCCGTTCGAGGATCCGAAGGTCCCGCTGCCCGTGCACCAGCTCGCAATCCGCGACATGGGGCTCACCCTGGGCGAGATGTTCGTGCTCGATTTGCTGGCGGCCGACTGTGCCGCCGACGGGGTGTGGGAATTCTTCTTCGCGGCGCCGCCGCTGCGGGTGACCGGCGGCGTGGGCTCGCCGCTCAATCCGCTGGCGGTGAAGTGAGCGCCTCGGAAGGACGGCATCTACCCCCCTTCGGTCCGCCCCCCCGGCCCGGCGGCCGCCCCGCGCTCACCGTGATCCGTCCCGGGCTGCTCGTCGGCCCGTATCCCGTCGCAGAGGACGCCGCCTGGCTCCGCCAGGAGCACGCCGTGGACGCGGTCGTGTCGCTTCAGGACGACGCCGACCTCGCGAGCAAGGGCCTCGTGCTCGACGTGCTTGCCCGAGCCTATGCGGCGGCGGGGATCGCCTTCCACCGCATCCCGGTGCCCGACGGCGACGAGACCGCGCTCGCCGCGCGGCTCGACGAGGCCGTGGCGCTCGTGAGCGCGCTCGTGGAGGCGGGTCGTCGCGTCTACCTCCACTGCAACGCCGGCTTCAACCGCGCGCCCACGGTGGCCGTCGCCTACCTCCACGTGCACGAGGGCCTGCCGCTCGCCACAGCCGTCGCACACGTCAAGCGCCTGCGCCCGTGCGTGCCCTATCTCCGCCTGCTCGAGGCCCGGTTCGCGCCGGGCTGAGCCCCGCTCAGGCGTTCGCCGGCGGGACCACGATCGCGAACCGGTCTTGCTTGCCGAAGGCCATCGCCTCTTCCTCGGTTGGCGTGAGCACGTCGAGGCGGAAGCCCTTGATCGCCGCGCCGCAGTCCTCGGCGCGGAACCAGCCGAGCCCCTCGATCCACACCCACGAGCCGTAGGGGATGAGCTTGGGATCGACGGCCACGATGCGCGCGGCCGGATCGGCCTTGGTGAGGGTGGCGGTGATGCCGTGGTTGAAGCGGCCGTACTTCGGGCTGCGCGGCAGATACTTGGTCACCGTGAAGCGTCGGCCCCAGGACCGCGTGCCCACCGACGGCGCCTGCTCGGTGGCGGCGAGGATGTCGTTGTGGCTGCGGGCGAGCGCGGTGAGCGCAAGCGCCGCGCGCTCGGCCTCCGTCCGCGCCCGCCGCGCCTCGGCGCGCGCGCCGGCGAGCCGGCGGTCGAGGGTGGCGATGCGGGCCGTGGTCCCCGCCGCCGCGACCGCGGCGGCCGCAGCGGCCGCAAACGCGAGCACGGCCGCGCGGGTGCGGCGGCGTGCCAGACGCGCGAGGCGTGCGCCCTCGGCGCGCAGCGCGTCGAGCTGGCGTGGGTCGATCACGACCGCGTGTCCCCAGTCGGTGTCCATGATGCGCCGACCCTCGGCTCCAAGAGCCGTGCCGCCTGCCGCGCAGGGCGCACGGCGCGCGCCACGACGCGGCGTGCGCGGCCGAGCCGACGTGGCCGGGCTGGCCTTCGCCGTCGCACGCGCGACGGCACCCGCTGCGGCGACGGTGCCCGCCGGCGTGTCGCAGCCGCGCACGAGCTGCGCGCGCGCACGGCACGGGTGCGACCGGGCGTCGCTCAGCGATCGAGGAGGTCGAGCCGCTCGGCCGCGGCGAACGCGGCGCGCAGCGCCGCGTAGTCGGCGGCAGTGAACGGGTGGAAGGTCGTGTCCCCGCGCGTGCGCCAGAAGATCGGCGCATCGGGCAGGCGGCGGCGGTCGAAGTGGGCGCGCTTCAAGTTCCGCACGAGGATCTTCCCGGTCTGCGTGTACTCGAAGTCGTCCACGATGCGGACGAAGTCGGGGAACCACTTGCGGTCCATGCCGCCCGCGGCGACGAGCCGCTCGCAGAAGGCGAAAAACGCCTGCGGATCGAAGTGCGCCCCCGGGCGAAGCTTGAGCGCGGCCATCACGAGCTCGTCGGAGACCGGGCAGGGGACCCCGTAGGCGGCGGCGAGCACGACGTCCTCGTGCTCCTGGAGGAGGCGCGCCACCTGGAGCGCGGAGAAATTCTCGCCGTCCTTGCGGATCCAGTCGTCGGTGCGCCCGTCGAAGAAGAGAAAGCGCGTGCCGTCGCGCACGACCACGTGCCCGAGGTCGCCCGAATGATAGACGCCGTCGCGGTACTTCGCCCGGTCGGCCGCAGGGTTGTCGAAATAGCCCTGGAAGAGGCCCGTGTCCGGAGCCACGCGACAGATCTCGCCGACGGCCTCGGCGTAGTTCGTGATCCGGCCGTCGGGACCGACGACGGCCGGGGGGCATTCGCGGCCATGCTCGTCGAGGATCTTGACGGCGGGGTCGGTGATCGCGCCCACGCTGCCGCGCGGATCGCCCTTGCGGCGGAACGTGCTGATCGCCGCCTCGGTCGAGCCGTAGAGCTCGAACATCTCCTCGAGGCCGAGCCAGCGCTCGAAGCGCTCGATGTCGGGCGCGGCCGCGCCGTTGCCGAGCGCGTAGCGCAGCCGGTTGCGCGGGTGGCGGGCGACCTCGCGCAGGATCCGCGCCTCGTCCTCGCCGTACTCCCGGGCGATGGCGGCGAGGATGTAGTGCACGGGCTCGCCGACGTAGTTCCAGAAGGTGACCCCGTGGTGCAGCACGTCGGGCAAGAAGCGGCGGGCGCTGAAGCGCTCGCGCACGACGAGCCCCCCGCACACGTGGAAGGCGGGATGGAAGCCGAGGAAGAGGGCGTTCGAATGGAAAAGCGGCATACACGCGTAGCCAATGTCCTCGGGGCCGAGGCCGAGCTGCCCGGCGACGAACATGCCGATGGCGAGGAGCTTCGCGTGGTTGTTGTTGATGCCCTTCGGCAGCCCCGTCGTGCCCGAGGTGTAGATGACCATGAGCGGCGTCTCGGGCGTCACCGCGACCTCCGGGGCGTCGAGCCCCTCGGCCGCGCCGACCTCGGCCTCGACCGCGGCGGCGAGATCGGCCCCGAGGAGCTCGCCGTCGCGTCGGGTGCGCAGGACGAGGATGTTCTCCCGGGCGAGCGTGCGCAGCGCCGGCCGCACCCGCTCGACCTCCTCCTGCAGCCGCTGGTCGACGACCAGCACGCGCGCCCGCGACTGCTCGAGCACGCCGGCGAGGGTCTCGCCGCGCAGCCCGGTGTTGATCCCGAAGAGGGTGAGGCCGGCGTAGCCGCAGCCGCCGTAGAGCGCGAGCAGCTCGAGGTGGTTCTCGAGGAGCATCGCCACGTGCCCCGGGTGGGCGTCGTCGATACGGCCGAGCCGCGCGCGCAGGAAGTGGGCGAGGCGCACGCACTCGTCGCGGTAGCGGCGGTAGGTCCAGGCGCGGTCGTCCTGGCGGAGGAAAATGCGGCTGCCGACCTCGGGGTGCCGGGCGCGGGCCTCGATCTGGGCTCCCAGGGTGAAGGGCGCGTCGAAGGACGGAAGGGTGCGCATGGTCCTACTCTAGCAGCCCGCGGGTTCGTCCGCGTAGCGCCGGCGTGGTAGAGGTCTCCGCCGATGCGCGCAGGGTCCGGTCGGCGCACGGCGCTCACGCTGCTGCTGCTCGCGGCGATGACGCTCCCCTTCTTCTACCGGCTCGGCGCCTGGCCGCTCTTCGACCCCGACGAGGGACGCAACGCCGAGGTGGCGCGCGAGATGGCAGCCTCGGGACAGTGGGCGGTGCCGCGCTTCGACGGACAGCCGTACCTCGACAAGCCCGTGCTGCTCTTCTGGGCCGTCGCCGCGGTCTTCCGCTTGCGCGGGGTCGGCGAAGCCAGCGCGCGGCTCCCCTCGGCGCTCGCCGCCGTCGCCACCACGGCGCTCACGCTCGCAAGCGCCCGCCTCCTGCTCGGCCCCGCGCAGGGCCTCCTCGCGGCCAGCATCGTCGCCACCTCGCCGCTCGTGCTCGCCTTTGCGCGGCTCGTGATCTTCGACATGCTGCTCACGGCGCTGGTGACGGCCGCCCTTTACTGCTTGCTGCGCGCGCGTCTCGGCGGCGCCCCGGCGCGCTGGCTGCCTGCCGCCGGCGCGGCGATGGGACTTGCGACGCTCACGAAAGGGCCGGTAGGTATCGCCGTCCCCCTGCTCGTCTGGCTCGCGGGGCGCGGGGCGCTGCCCCGGCCGGCACGGCGGGCGCGGGCGGTGGACGTCGCCGTGGGGGGGCTCGTGGCAGCGGCGGTGGTCGCGCCGTGGCTCGCGTGCGTCCTCCGCAGCGAGCCTGGCTTTCTCCGCTACGCGCTCGTCGACGAGACGTGGCTCCGTCTCACCTCGAGCGCACGCTTTCATCGCGGGGGGCCCGCCTATTACTACCTCGAAACCCTCGCCTGGGCGCTCGGCCCGTGGCTCGTGATGCTGCTCGCGGGCGCACCGGGTCTCGTGCGCCGCTGGCGCGCGGGCGGCGCCGACGCGCCGGCCATCGCGTTTGCCGCGCGCGGCACGGCCGCCGTGGTCGTCTTCTTCACGCTCGCGGCGTCCAAGCGGCCCTACTACCTCCTGCCGATCGTCATGCTCCTCGGCATACTCGGCACGGCGGCCATCGCCGGCGAGGCCGCCCGAGCCGCGGCGGCGCTGCGCGCCTTTGCCCGCTGGATGGTCGTCGCCGGCGTGGCGGGCGTCGTGGCAGCGCGGCACGGCTTTCACATTCGGGGCGGCGAATTCTTCGTCGTGACACCGGCCGTGGTGACGGCGGCGGGGGCGTTCCTCGTGACCTGGGGTGTGGTCACCGCCGTGGCGGGGCGCACGCCGCGCGCGGCCATCGTCTGCTGCGCGCTGTTCGGTCCGGTTCTCGGCCTCGTGCTCCTGCGTCCGCTCGCCGCCTATGCGGAGGCGCGCTCGCCGCGGGCGCTCGCGGCGCGTATCGGACCCGCGGCCGACGTCGTGTGCTTCGAGGCCTTCCGGCCGGGGCTGCCCTTCTATCTCGGCCGGCCGCTGCTGCTGCTGAGCGATACGGGTCGCGAGCTCACCAGCAACTACGTCGTCGCGCAGCACCGCCGCCTCGTCGGGCGGGGGACGCTCGTCCCCTCGAGCGCGCTCGCGGCCGTGCTCGCGCGCCAGCCGCGGCCGTGGGTGCTCACCACGCCCTGGGAGCTGCGCCGGCTCGAGCGGCTCGCGGGCCTGCGCGTTGCTCCCCTGTACGCCGACCGCCGCAGCGTGCTCGTCTGTCTCGGGGACTGCGCCGAGCCGGCAGACGGTCAGCCGGTGGGCGTGGGCGGCTGACGACAGAGCGCCCGCTCGACGGTCGCGGTGAGCCGCCGCGTGAGCGCGTCGCGGTCGGCGCGCATGCCGCCCGCCACCCAGTCGGCGAGCAGCACCTGGTCGATGGCCGAGAACAGCTTGGCGAGGTAGCTCGGCTCCTCGTCGACGAACACCCCAGCGGCCGCGCCGCGGCGGAAGATCTCCGCCTGCAGGTCGTGGATCTCCTGCCAGTGGCGCACCCGCGTCTCCGTGCCCGGGGGGCTCAGCACCCACGACGCCCCCGAGCGCAGGTGCATGCGCAGGAAGGCCGGGTGGGCGACGAAGTAATCGACGTAGAGCGCGATCAGCGCCTGGAGCGCATCGCGGGGCGCAAGCGGCCGGCGCGCGACCTCGGCGACGAGATCCCGCAGCTCCCGCCCCCGCTCCTCCAGCAGGGCGCGGTAAAGGTCCGCCTTGCTCGGGAAGATGGCGTAGATCGTGCCCATCGAGAGGCCGGCGCGGGCGGAGATCTCCTGCAGGCGCGCCGCCTCGAACCCGCGCTCGGCGAAGACCTCCTCGGCCGCCTTGAGCACGTGCTGGCGGTAGACGTGGCTGCGCGCCTTGCGCGCCTCTTCACGGGGCGTGGTGCGGGCCACCAGGCGCGCTCTTCTATCATTCGGAAAATCAGTTGACAAGTCGAATTTCCGAATGCTAGTTCGGCCAAGCGAATTGCGGATCGCGAATCGCGCGCGCCGAGGAGGACCGTGATGGAATTCGGCATCTTCTCGCAGATGCACGTGCCCCCGGACGACACCGAGCACGCCCGCTTTCTCCGCGAGCTCGAGGTGTCGCTGGCCGTCGACGCCGCGGGGTTCAAGTACAACTGGGCGCCCGAGCACCACTTCCTGAAGACCTACTCGCACCAGCCGGCGCCGGAGATCTATCTGAGCTGGGTCGCCGCCCGCACCCGGCGCATCCACGTGGGCTTCGCCATCGTGAACCTCACGGCGGCCGTGAACCACCCCGTGCGCGTGGCCGAGCGCGTCGCCACGATGGACCACCTCTCCGAGGGGCGGGTCGAGGTGGGCACGGGCCGCGGCTCCTCGACCGCGGAGTGGGCGGGCTTCGCCATCCCGTCGGCGGCCGAGACCAAGCCCATGTGGCGCGAGTCGCTCGAGCAGCTTCCGCGCATGTGGCGCGACGAGCCCTACGAATTCACCGGACGCTACTTCCGCACGCCGCGGCGCGACGTGCTCCCCAAGCCCTACTCGAAGCCCCACCCGCCGCTTTGGGTCGCCTGCTCGAGCCCGCAGACGTTCATCGAGGCGGGAGAGCTCGGGCTCGGGGCGCTCTGCTTCACCTTCGGTACCCCGGCGCAGATCGCCGAGCACGTGCGCAACTACAAGGAGGCGATCAAGCGCTGCGAGCGGCCGGTGGGCGCCTACATCAACGACAACATCGCGGTCACCACGAACATGTTCTGCCTCCCCGACGGCGACCAGGCGCGCTGGCTCTACTCGCGGGCGCGGGTCGAGCAGTTCACGGAGGTCTTCTTCCACTGGCTCGACTCGATTCCCCGGCCCCCCGGCCTGCCGAAGGAGGGCCCGGTGCGTGTGCCGCCGCCGACCGTGGAAGAGCTCAAGGCGGGGCTCAAGGTCGGCGGCCGCCAGGTGGGCGCGCCGGAGGAGATCGCCGAGGTGATCCGCATGTACGAGGCGATCGGCGTCGACCAGCTCATCTACGCCCCCTTGACGTTCGTCATGGACCAGAAGTACGTGCTCCAGTCGATCGAGACCTTCGGCGCGCGCGTCCTGCCGATGTTCGACCGCGACCCGATCCACTCGACGACCCGGCAGCGTGAGGCCGCGCTCGCCGCGCAGGCCGCCTGAGGCGGGGCGGACGTGGGCGGCGTCGTCTGCGACCGCGTGCTGATCGGCGGGACGTGGGTGCCCGCCGACGCGGGCACGTACGCCGTCGTCGATCCGGCCACCGAGGAGATCGTGGGCCGCGCCCCGGCCTGCTCCCCGGCGCAGGTGGCTGCCGCCGCCCGTGCGGCCCGCGAGGCCTTCGACCGCGGCCCCTGGCCGCGCCTAACGGCCGCCGAGCGCGCGAAGCTTCTCGCCCAGGCGGCGGCGCGCTTTCGCGCGCGCATGGCCGACCTCGTCGAGCTCACCATCGCGGAGACGGGGGCGTTGCGGGCCGTCGCCGCGGCGCAGCAGGTGGGCGCGGCCGCGGCCCGCCTCGCGCGCTACGCCGAGCTCGCGGGCGAGCCGGCCGAAGAGCCGCTGCCGCCGCAGGGCACGGTCGTGCGCGAGCCGGTCGGCGTCGTCGCCGCCATCAGCCCGTTCAACTTCCCGATGACCAACTGCGCGGGGAAGATCGGCCCGGCGCTCGCCTGCGGCAACACGGTGGTGGTGAAGCCCGCGCCCGCCGATCCCCTCGGCGTGGCCGAGCTCTGCCGCATCGTCGCCGAGGTGCTCCCGCCCGGCGTGCTCAACTTCGTCTGCGGCCCTGGGCCCGACGTCGGCGAGGCGCTCGTGGCTGCCCCCGAGGTCGACATGATCGCGTTCACGGGCAGCACCGCGGTCGGCCGCGCGATCCAGGCGGCCGCGGCCCCGCGCCTCAAGCGCACGCTGCTCGAGCTCGGCGGCAAGTCGCCCAACATCGTCTTCGCCGACGCCGATCTCGAGCGCGCGCTCGCGGGCGCGGTGCAGACCTGGACCTTCCACGCGGGCCAGATCTGCATCGCGGGCTCCCGCCTCCTCGTCGAGCAGCCGATCTACGAGGCGTTCACGGCACGGCTCGCGGCCGCCGGGCGCGCGCTGCGCATCGGGGACCCGCGCGACGCCGCGACGCAAGTGGGGCCGCTCATCTCGGCGGCGCAGCGGGCGCGCGTCGAGGGCTTCATCGCGCAGGGGATCGCCGAGGGCGCCACGCTCGCCTGCGGCGGGGGCCGCCCGCCGCTTGCGCGCGGCTTCTACGTCGAGCCGACGCTGTTTACGCACGCGACCAACGCCATGAGCATCGCCCGCGAGGAGATCTTCGGTCCGGTGCTCACCGCCATCCCGTTCGCCGACGAGGCGCAGGCGATCGCGCTCGCCAACGACAGCGACTACGGCCTCTACGCCTATGTGTGGACCCGCGACGCGGCGCGCGCGCGGCGGGTGGCCACGGCGCTGCGCGCGGGCACCGTGCAGGTGAATGGAAGCCCGCCCAACCCCGAGGCGCCGTTTGGCGGCTACAAGCTGAGCGGCATCGGCCGCGACGGCGGCCGCTTCGGCCTCGCGGCCTACAGCGAGCTCAAATACATCGGGGGGACGGCATGAGCTTCGACACGATCATCAAGGGCGGCACGGTGGTCGACGGCTCGGGGCTCCCGCGGCGCACGGCCGACGTCGGCATCCGCGACGGGGTGATCACGGACATCGGCCGCCTCTCGGGCGCGCGGCAGACGATCGACGCCGACGGGCTCGTGGTGATCCCCGGGATCGTCGACGTGCACACGCACTACGACCCGCAGCTCTCCTTCGAGCCGTTTGCGACGTCGTCCTGCTTCCACGGGGTCACCTCGGTCGTCGCCGGCAACTGCGGCTACTCGATCGCGCCCTGCCGGCCGGAGGACCGCGGGTGGCTCATTGCGCTCTTCGCGAAGGTCGAGGGCATGACGCCCGCGGTGCTCGAGCAGGGGCTGCCGTGGGACTGGGACACGTTCCCCTCCTTCTTGGCTGCGCTCGACCGCCGCCTCGGCATCAACGCGGCGATCTACGTGGGTCACTCGGCGCTGCGGCGCTTCGTGATGGGCGAGGCTGCCTCGGAACGGGCGGCCACGGCCGCCGAGCTCGAGCGCATGCAGCAGCTCGTGCGCGAGGCCATGGCGGCGGGCGCCGCCGGCTTCTCCTCCTCGCACGCGCCCACGCACACCGATCGGCATCGCCGGCCCGTGCCCTCGCGGTTCGCGACCTTCGACGAGGTCAAGCGACTCGCCGCCACCGCGGGGGAGGGCGGCGCGGGCTCGATCGCGTTTCTGCCCGAGAGCGGCCCGGCCGGCCTCACCGCCGTCGACCGGGAGCGGCTGATCGAGCTCGCGCACGCCGCGGGGCTGCCGGTGGTGATCCAGGGCATGGGCTACCGGCCGGGGCAGCGGGAGCGCTGGGACGGTGAGGTGCGCTTTCTCGCCACGGCGCGCGCCCGCGGCGCCGCGATCTATTCCATGCTGCGCACGCAACCGTTTCTCCGTCCCTTCAACTGGCGCCGGGGAACGTCGCTGTTCGACGGCGTGCCCCATTGGCGCGACCTCGCGGAGCTGTCCGCGGCCGAGCGGCTCGCCCGGCTCAGCGATCCGGCCCACCGCGAGCGGCTGCGCTGGGGCCTCGACCATCCGAACACGGATCCGGCGCGGGGCTCGACGCTGCCCATGCCGGCGATGACCGCGGTGTTCGTCGATCGCTCGCCGAGCGACCCGGGCGCCGAGGGCCAGAGCCTCGCCGACCTCGCCCGCGCGCGCGGCGTCCATCCCGCCGACGTGATGTGCGAACTCGCCGTGGCCGACGGCCTCGAGACGCAGTTTTTGTGGAACAGCGAGAACCCGGCGTGGGTCGAGGCGAACGCCGAGTCGCAGCGGAGCCCGCACATGATCGTCGGCACGGGCGACGGCGGCGCGCACGCCGACCGCGACGACGGCGCCGAGTGGTCGACGTACTACATCCGCCGCTGGCTCCTCGATCGCGAGCTCTGGTCGCTCGAGGAGGGCATCCGCCGCATCACGCACCTGCCCGCCATGATCGCCGGGATCAAGGGCCGCGGGCTCATCGCGCGCGGCTATCACGCCGACGTCGTGCTCTTCGACCCCGCGCGGCTGCGGCTCGGCCGCAAGCAGCTCGTGCGCGATCTCCCGGGCGGCGAGGAGCGCTGGCAGGTGCTGCCCGAAGGGGTCGTCCGCGTCCTGGTCAACGGCGAGACGATCGTCGAGGGGGGGCGGCTCACCGGCGCCCGGCCGGGACGCGTGCTGCGCATCGGGAACGCAACCGCATGAAGGGGGCCGTCTTCCACGGCGGCGGGCGCCCGGTTGCGATCGAGGAGGTCGCGGTCCGGGACCCGGGCCCGGGGGAGGTGCGGGTCGCGCTGCGCGCCGCGGGCCTCTGTCACTCCGACTTGAGCGTGATCGACGGCGCGATCCCGTATCCCACGCCCGTCGTTCTCGGCCACGAGGGCGCGGGGATCGTTGAGGCCGTCGGCACCGGGGTCGCGTCGGTGAAGGAGGGCGATGCGGTCGTGCTCTCGACGCTCGCGCACTGCGGCCGCTGTCCCGCCTGCGAGACCGGCCGGCCCACCCAGTGCCGCAACGCCCCGAGCCCCAAGGAGAGCCGGCCGTTTACGGTGCGCGGCGCGCCCGCCTACGCCTTCGCCAACACCTCGGCCTTCGTCGAGCGCACGGTGGTGCGCGAGCAGAGCGCGATCCCCGTCGACGTGCGCGTGCCGTTCGAGTGTGCGGCGCTCATCGGCTGCGGGATCATGACCGGCGTGGGAGCCGTGCTCAACCGCGCGCAGGTGGAAGCCGGGGCGCGCATGGCGGTCTTTGGGCTCGGGGGGATCGGGCTCTCCTGCGTGCAGGGGGGCGTGCTCGCGGGCGCGGCCGAGATCGTGGCCGTCGACGTGGTGCCGGCGAAGCTCGCGCTCGCGCGCCGCCTCGGCGCGACGCACGCCATCGATGCGAGCCGCGACGATCCGGTGACGGCGATTCGCGACCTCACCGGAGGCGGGGCGGACTACACCTTCGAGGCGGTAGGCGACGCGCGCGTGATCCGCCAGGCGCTCGATGCGCTCGGTCCGGGCGGCGCGCTCACCATCGTGGGCGTGCCGAAGCTCGGCACGAGCGTCGAGTTCGTGGTGCACGCGCTCTACCAGAACAAGGCCATCCTCGGCTGCCGCTACGGCACGGCGCGGCCGCGGCGCGACTTCGCGATGCTCGCCGACCTCTACCTCGGCGGGCGGCTGAAGATCGACGAGCTGGTGACGCGCCGCTACGGGCTCGAGGAGATCGCGCAGGCGCTGGCGGATCTGCGCAGCGGAGCGCTCGCCCGCGGCGTCTTCCGCCTGCCGTGAGCGCGAGGGAGGGGCGCAGCATGGGCAAGTTCGGCTATCACGTGATCGACGCCGACGGGCACGGCGGCGACCTGCCGCGCTGGTTCGAGCGGCTGCCCGCGCGCTTCCAGGCCCGCTGGGCGGAGCGCCAGGCGCGCCTCAAACAGCACTTCGCGAACCTCCCGGGCGTCGGTGTGAAGCAAACCCGCGGCAAGGCCAAGCTCGACATGACCGAGCGCCCGGGCATGACCGACCCGGCGGCGCGGCTGGCCGACATGGACCTCGAGGGCATCGACGAGGTCGTCTGCTTCCCGGGCGGGGCGGGCGAGGAGTGGGCGGGGCTCGACCGGGAGTTCGCCATCGCGGTGTGCCGGACGATGAACGACTGTCGCGCGGAGTTCATGCGCTACGAGCCGCGGCGGCTCAAGTCCGTGGCGAAGCTCCCGCTGATCGACCCCGAGGCGGCCGCAGCCGAGCTGCGCCGCGCGGTCACCGAGCTCGGCATGGTCGGCATGGTGACCCCGCAGCACGTCCGCGAGAAGAACCTCGACCACCCGAGCTTCGACGTCGTCTGGCGGACGGCCGAGGAGCTCGGCGTGGCCGTGTGCGTCCACGGCGGGGGCCAGGCGCTCGACCAGGTCCCGATCGGCGTCGACCGCTGGACGACGCGGCTCGAGATCCACGCCTTCACCCATCCCGTCGGTCAGATGCTCGCGGTCATGGCCTTCACGGTGGGCGGCATCCTCCACCGCTTCCCCCGGCTGCGGGTTGCGTTCCTCGAGGCGAATACGGGCTGGCTTCCCTTCTGGCTCGACCGGCTCGACGAGCACTGGGAGCTCACGCCCGAGCAGGCGCCGCTCATCGACCGCAAGCCGAGCGAGTACTTCCTCTCGGGTCGCTGCTTCGTCGGCGCCGATCCCGACGAGCGGGAGGTGGCCCACGTCGTCGATCGCCTCGGCGAGGGCGTGGTCGTCTACGCCTCGGACTACTACCACTGGGATTGCGCCTTCCCCGACACGGTGAAGATCCTCGTCGAGCGCACCGACCTCTCCCGCCGCGCCAAGCAGGCGATGTTCGAGGACAACCCGCGGCGGCTCTACGGGCTCGGGTAGCCGCGTGCCGCTCGACGTGGAGGCGCTCCTCGACCCGCGGCACACGGCGCTCCTGGTGCTCGAGTGTCAGGAGGGCGTCATCGGCGCAGAGGCGCGCCTCGGCGCGCTCGCCGAGGCGGTCGCGCGCCACGGGACCGTCGCCCAGATCGGGCGCGTGCTCGCGGCCGCGCGGGCCGCGGGCGCGCACGTCTTCCACCTGACGGTGGCGCGGCGCGCCGACGGCGCGGGTGCAGCGGCCAACTGCCGGCTCCTCGCGGCCACGCGCAAGGCCGGTGGGCTCCTGCCCGGATCGCCCGCGCAGGCGATCGTGGCCCCGCTCGCGCCCGCCCCGGGGGAGTGGGTGCTCACCCGCTGGCACGGGCTCACGCCCTTCCACGCGACCGAGCTCGACCAGCTCCTGCGCAACCTCGGCGTGACGACGGTGGTCGCCACCGGCGTGTCGGTGAACGTCGGCATCACCGGGCTCGTGCTCGAGGCCGTCAACGCCGGCTACCAGGTGATCGTGCCCCGCGAAGCCGTCGCCGGCACGCCCGACGACTACGTGGCGAGCGTCTTCGCGCACACGCTCGCGCTCCTTGCCACGGTCGTCGGCGTCGATCAGCTCTGTGCGGCCTGGAGCGCCGCGAGGACCTGAGCCGGATGCTTGGCTGCGTCGGCGACCTTGGCCCAGTGCTTGCGCACCTTGCCGTCGGGGCCGATCCACACCGTCGAGCGGATGACGCCGACGGTCTTCTTGCCGTAGAGCGTCTTTTCGCCGTATGCCCCGTACTTGGTCATGACCTTGCGATCGGGATCGGAGAGCAGCGGGAAGGGGAGCTTGTACTTCGCCGCGAACTTCCGGTGCGAGTCCGCGTCGTCGGCCGAGACGCCGAGGACGACCGCGCCGAGCTTCGTGAGCGCCTTCCACTCGTCGCGGAACCCGCACGCCTCCTTGGTGCAGCCAGGGGTGTCGTCCTTGGGGTAGAAGTAGAGAATGACGTGCCGGCCGGCGAAGTCCGCGAGCGAGACCTCGTTTCCGTCGGCATCGCGCAGCGTGAACGCGGGCGCCGCCTTGCCTTCCTGGATCGCCATGACCCGAGGCTGATAGCGCATGGCTGACGGACGCTTCAAGGATCGCGTGGTGTTCGTCACCGGGGCCGCCTCGGGGGTCGGGCGGGCTGCTGCCGAGCGCTTCGCGACCGAGGGGGCGCGGGTCTTCGGCGTCGACGTCAACCGCGACGGGGTGAGCGAGACGGTGGCGACGATCCGGCGCGCGGGCGGCTGCGCCGACGGCGGGCACTGCAACGTCGCCGACCCGGCCGCGGTCGAGGCGTCGATCGCGCGCGCGGTCGAGCTCTTCGGCGGGCTCCATGTGCTCGTCAACGCGGCGGGCGTGGGGCGGGCGGCGCGCCTCGAGGAGATCGACGATCAGGAGTGGGCGCGGGTGATCGCGGTCAACCTGACCGGCCCCTTCCTCACCACGCGGGCGGCGATGCCGCATCTCCTGCGCGGGGCGCCCGCGGCGATCGTGAACGTCGCCTCGACCGCGGGCATGCGCGGCCAGGCGTACATGGCGCACTACGGCGCCTCGAAGGCCGGGCTCGTGAACTTCACCAAGGCGATCGCGCTCGAGTTCGTGAGCCGCGGCGTGCGCGCGAACGCGGTGTGTCCGGCCGGCGTCAAGACCCCGCTCATCCGCCACTTCATCCCGCGCGAGGACTTCGAGCCGCAGCTCGTGAGCTACATCAGCCCGCCGGTCCCGCATCTCCTCGCCGACCCGGCCGACATCGCGGGCGCGATTGCGTTCCTCGCCTCCGACGAGGCGCGATTCATCACCGGCGCCGCGCTGCTCGTCGACAACGGGACGCTCGCCTGATGCTGCTCGACGTCCTCGCCCGGCAGATGGCCGCACGGGGCCCGCACCCCTTCCTCCTCCACGAGGGGCGCCGCGTCACCTATGCCGAGCTCGACCGCCTCGCCAACCGCGCGGCGAACCGGCTCTCGGCGCGCGGCGTGCGTCCCGGCGACCGGGTGACGCTCGCGCTCGGCAACTCGGTCGAGTACGTGGCCGCGGCCTTCGGCATCCTCAAGGCCGGCGCGGTGCTGAACCCCATGAACCCCGACCTCGGTCGCGCCGAGCGCGAGTACGTCCTCGGGCACGCCGAGCCCCGGGTGGTGATCGACGCCGCGAGCGTCGAGGCCCTGGCCCTCTTTGCCGGCGACGACCGGCCGCCGCCGGTTCGCGTCTCCCCCGACGACCCGGCGCTCCTCCTCTACACCTCGGGCACGACCGGGACGCCCAAGGGCGTGCTCTTCACCCACGGGAACTCGGGCGGCACGGGCCGCCACTTCGTCGCGGCGCTCGGCGTGCAGCCCGACGACACGATCCTCGCGGTGACGCCGCTCTTCCACGGCAACGCCTGGGGTGCCGTCCAGACCGCGCTCCACGCGGGCGCCACGGTGGCCTTCCCGCGGGCGTTCCATGCGAGCGCGTTCTGGCCGCTCGTGCACGCAAGCGGGGCCACGGTGCTCTTCACGATCGGCACGATCCTCGCGATGCTGCTCGCGCGCCCGCCGTCGGACCTCGAGCGGACGCACCGCCTGCGGGTGATCCTCGGGCTCGGCGCGGCCCCGGTGCGCGAGCGCGTGCACGCTCGCTTCGGCGTGGAAGACGTCGTCGAGTGCTTCGGTTCCACCGACGCGGGCGTGGTGACGCTCACGCCGCTCGGCGCGCCGCCGCGGCCGGGCTCGTGCGGGCGGCCCGTGCCCGGCGTCGAGGTCGCGATCGTCGACGACGCGGGCCGGCCGCTCCCCCCGGGGGCGGTGGGCGAGATCGCGGTGCGCTCGCCGGCGCGCATGACCGCGTACTTCCGCGACCCCGAGGCGACGCGGGCGGCGCTGCGCGACGGGTGGTTCCTCACCGGCGACCTCGGCCGCCTCGACCCCGAAGGCTGGCTCTACTTCGTCGACCGCAAGCGCGACGTGATCCGCCGCGGCGGCGAGAACGTGTCGTCGGTGGCGGTGGAAAAGGTCCTGCGCGAGCACCCGGCGGTCGCCGAGGCGGCGGTGATCGGGGTGCCGGATCCCGTGCTCGGGCAGGAGATCATGGCCTACGTGGTCGCGCGCACCCCCGTGGACGCAGCCGAGCTGGAGGCGTTTGCCGCCGCGCGGCTCGCCCGCTTCCAGGTGCCGCGCCGCTGGGCGTTCCGCGACGCGCTGCCGAAGACGCCGACGGAGCGCGTGGCGAAGTACAAGCTGCGCGCGGAGCACGGCGGCGGGCCGCTGGTGGGCTAGGGGCGATGCGCTGCGCGCTCATCCTGCACATGAACCGGGTGGCCGACGGCTCGGCCTTCGTCACGGCCGACGGCGTGACCGAGGTGGCACGGGCGGCGGAGGCGGCGGGCTTCGATGCGGTGGCGGTCACCGACCACCCCCTGCCGCCGGTCGAGTGGATGGCCTCGGGCGGGCATCACGCCCTCGATCCGCTGGTGACGCTCGCGGTCGTGGCGGCGGCCACGCGGCGGCTGCGCCTGCTCACCTATGTCTATGTGCTCCCCTACCGCAATCCCTTTCTCACCGCGAAGGCCGTGGCGAGCCTCGACGTGCTCTCGGGGGGCCGCGTCACCTTTGGCGTGGCCGCGGGCTACCTCGAAGCGGAGTTCGCGGCCCTCGGCGTGCCCTTCGCCGAGCGGGACACGCGCTGCGACGAGGCGATTTGCGCCGTGAAGGCCGCCTGGACGACGGATCCCGTCGACTTCGTCGGCCGGCACTTCGTTGCGCGCGGGCACACGGTCGCGCCCCGCCCGGTGCAGCGGCCGCACCCACCGATCTGGGTGGGCGGCAACAGCCGCACGGCGATCCGGCGCGCGGTTGCCTTGGGGGACGGCTGGATGCCGATTTACAATCCGCCGGCGTACGCGGCCCGACGGCGCACGCCGCCCATGGAGTCGGCGGCCGACGTGCGCGCGCGGCTCGCCGTCGCCGCCGAGTGCGCCGCCGGCGTCGGCCGCACGGCCCCGCTCGAGGTGGTCTGGACGGCGCAGGGGCTCGCCGACTTCGGCACGCCGCGGTTCGAGCGGGCCCGGTTTCTCGACGACGTGGGAGCGCTCGAAGCCGCCGGCGTCACGTACTTCACGATCCACCTGCCCGGGCGGACGCCCGCCGAGCAGGCCGATCACGTCGCGCGCTTCGGCGCCGACTTCCTGAGGTGAGGGATGCCGCAGCGGGTGCCCGAGTTTCGCTTCGACGCCGACGCGCTCGCAGTGCGCCAGTTTCTCTACGAGTTCTGGTGCGCGCACGGCTACGGCCCGAACCTCCGCCTCGTGCACGAGGGCACGGGGCTCTCGCGCGAGCGCATCCTCGAGGCGTACCGCCAGCTCGACCTCGGCCTCGTGTGCGTGATCGATCACCGCACGGAGAACGCGAATCTGCTGAAGCTCCAGCCGTTCTCGAGCTACCCGAGCCAGGTGCAGATCTTTCTCGACGGCAGGCCGCACGGCTGGGCGGGGTGCGCAATGGAGTCGATCGCGCTCTCGCGCATGCCGCCCTTTGCGGGCCGGGAGATCCGGCTCGAGTCCTACTGCGCGTGCTGCCTCGCGCCCGTGCGGCTGGTCACGCGCGACGGCGCGATCCTCGCGGCGGAGCCGGCGGGTGTTCTCGTCCACGTGAGCACGACGCCGCGCGAGTGGGCGCGCACGAACATCGTGTGCATGTGCGACAGCATGAACTTCGTGCTCGACGCTGCGCACGCCGAGACCTACGAGCGCCAGCTCTGCCGCCGCGGCGTGCTCTTCACGCTCGAGCAGGCTCGCCGCTTCGTGGCGAGCACGGCGGAGCACCGCATGTGGCGGTACGACTGGGAGCCCGCCGTCGTGCGACCCGAGCGCATCATCGCCGGCGTCAAGGCGCTCGGCGTCGACGTGACCAACTGGGGGGCCTGAGGCACATGGGCTTTACGCTGGCCGAGCTGAACGAGGCGATCGCGGCGGCGATTCCCGCCCAGGAGGCGATCGTCACGCCCACGCGGCGCATCACGTGGGCGATGCTGCGCGACCGCACGCGGCGCCTCGCGCGCGTGCTCGCCGGGGCCGGGCTCGGCTGCCGGCGCGAGCGTGCGGAGCTGGCGCCCTGGGAATCCGGGCAGGACCACGTGGCGCTCTACCTCTACAACTGCCCCGAGTACCTCGAGGGCATGATCGCCGCCTCGAAGGCGCGCGCCGCCGCCTTCAACGTCAACTACCGCTACGTCGACGAGGAGCTGGTCTACCTGCTCCGCGACGCGCAGGCGCGGGCGGTGATCTACCATGCGAGCTTCGCGCCGACGCTCGCGCGCGTGCTGCCGAAGCTGCCGCCGATGGCGCTGCTCCTCCAGGTCGACGACGGCAGCGGCGCGCCGCTGCTCCCGGGGGCCGTCGAGTACGAGGCGGCGCTCGCCGCGGCGAGCGCGGAGCCGCTGCCGGTCGTCCCGAGCGACGACGACCTCTACATCCTCTACACGGGCGGGACCACCGGGGCACCGAAGGGCGTGCTCTGGCGGCAGCGCGACATCTTCTTCGCCGCGCTCGGCGGCCAGGTGCCGGGCGGCGAGCCCGTGCGCAGCGTGGACGAGCTCGCCGAGCGCGCCCGCCAGACCGGCGGGGCGCTGCGGCTGCTGCCGGCACCGCCGTTCATGCACGGGGCCGCGCACTGGTCGGCGTTCATGATGCTCCACCAGGGCGGCACGGTGGTGCTGCCGGCGCACGTCCGGCACCTCGACCCCGACGACATCTGGCGCACGGTCGAGCGCGAGCGGGTGGTGACGCTCACGATCGTTGGCGATGCGTTCGCACGCCCGCTGATCGACCAGCTCCGCGTGCGGCGCTACGACCTCTCGAGCCTCCAGGTGCTGGGCTCCGGCGGGGCGATCCTCTCGCCGTCGCTCAAGCAGGCGTTCCTCGAGCTCGTGCCGCACGCCGTGATCTTCGACGGCTTCGGCGCCTCGGAGACCGGGGCGCAGGGCGCGGCGGTGACGATGGCGGGCGGCGTCGGGGCCACGGGCTTCCGCATGGACGACTCGACCTGCGTCCTCGACGAGCGCCTCACGCGCCGGCTCGCCCCGGGCGAGGACGCCGTCGGCTGGCTTGCGCGCACGGGGCACGTCCCGCTCGGCTATCTCGGCGACGAGGCGAAGACGCGGCGGACGTATCCTGTGATCGACGGCGTGCGCTACGCCGTGCCGGGAGACCGCGCCCGGGTCGCCGCCGACGGCACCATCGAGGTGCTCGGCCGCGACTCGGTGTGCATCAACACGGGCGGCGAGAAGGTCTTCGCCGAGGAGGTCGAGCAGGCGCTCAAGCGTCACCCGGCGGTCTACGACGTCGTGGTGACGGGCATTCCCGATGCGCGCTGGGGCGAGCAGGTGGCCGCGGTCGTGGCGCTGCGGCCGGGCACGCAGGCTGAACCCGAGGCGCTGCGCGCTGCGGCCGCCGAGGTGCTCGCCCGCTACAAGCTGCCGAAGACGTTCGTGTTCGTGGAGCGGATCGAGCGGGCGCCGTCGGGGAAGCCCGACTATCGCTGGGCGAAGGCCGTGGCGGCCGCGGGCGGGACGGGCGCCTGACGCCATGCGGCGCACAAGGTTTTTGTTGACTTCCGCCAGCGATCTTTCCATAGGACTCCGAGCTCGCGACGGGGAGGGGGGTATGGAGCGCATCGGATGGCAGGGAACCGGGTCGAGGCGGGGTGCGGCGGTTCTCGTCACGTTGCTGTGCGCGTCGTCGGCGCAGGCGTTCTTCCTCGACGCCGCCCGCGACTTCGAGATCCGCATGCGCGCCTACAGCGAGGCCGCCTTCGCGGCCGAGGATTCGCAGCCGCAGACCAAGCCCGCGCGCGCGACCGGACAGCTCATCGCGCATCGCAACTTCTTCAACCCCGAGTTCGATGCCAAGCTCACCCGCTATCAGCCCTTCGCGCTCGACGACTTCTCCTTCCACCTGGCGCTCTGGGGCTTCTACGACGGCATCTACGATTACGGCACGGGGCAGTACGCGCGGGCGATCCGCCACATCCAGGGCCGGCTCTCCCAGGGACACACCGAGACGGCTCCCGTCACCCGCACCGACACGCTGATCGATCCGCGCAAGCAGTACGAGTACCAGGGCGATCCGGTGCTCGGCGACTACGGGGAGATCCCCTTTCGCATCAACGAAGCCTACGTGAACTACAGCAAGGGCCCGCTCTTCCTGCGCATCGGCCGGCAGGCGATCTCCTGGGGCGAGTCCGACACGATCGCGCTGCTCGACGCCAACAACCCCTTCAATCAGACGCTCGGCATCCCGGGCGTCTTCCAGGACGTCGACGAGGCGCGCATCCCGCTCTGGACGCTGCGCGGGACGTACAAGCTCTTCGAGGCGTGGGGGCCGATCTCGAGCGCGTTCGCCGAGGCGTACCTCGTGCCCGGCAGCATCGACACGACCGTGAGCCAGGTGCCGCTGCCGCTGGCGAGTCCCTACTCGCCGCCCCAGCCCGATCCGCAGGCGCTGGTCAACGGTCTCATCCCGCCGAGCATCGGCACGGCGCTGGTGAAGCCCTTCCTCGGCCGCATCCAGCTCGGCCTCTACGACCACCTGCCTTCGCGGAGCATGGCGAACAGCCGCTACGGCGTCCGGCTGGGCGGCGTCATCGCCCGCGACTACACCACCAGCGTGTGGTTCTACCGCACCTTCGCCTCGCAGCCGGTGCCGCGCTTCCAGCCGCTCGATCTCTCCCACGCGCCGGTGGTCACCAAGGGCAAGACGGGGTTCACCCAGCTCATCACCGAGCTCGACCACGGCCTCGAGAACGTCTTCGGGGGCTCGACGAGCTTCTTCAGCGAGAAGCTCGACGGAATCGTCCGTGCCGAGGTGGAGTACTTCGCCAACGAGCCCGCGTTCATCCCCTCGCAGAACATCCCCTTCGAGGCCGAGCTGCGCACCCCGCAGATCCGCAAGCTCATCAACAGCATCGAGAAGAGCCAGAGCTGCAACGGGAAGCCCTGTCCGCTGGTGGGTGCCGGGCCCATGCAGGGGCACATCCCGCACGCGGACTTCCTGCGCTTCGAGCTGGGCTACGACCGCTTCTTCTTCTTCCGCCCGCTCAACCCCTCCAACAGCTTCACCTGGGTGAACGCCTACGTCGGCCAGTGGAACGCGAGCGAGACCTTCTCGAACCAGGACTTCCGCTTCGGCGGTCAGCAGAAGCCCACGAGCACGGGCGTGCGTACGGGAGCCAACACGGCCAATCTCGGGCTCAAGACGATCGCGCTGCTCCACACGGTCGACACGGACTTCGTCGACCTCTACCCCTACGAGTCGTTCTTCCAGAGCCACATCCAGACCGACTACTGGCACGGGCGATTCACGCCGGCGCTCACGGCGATCATCGGGCTCGACGGCACGTGGGTCTTCCCCGTGGACCTCACCTTCCGGTACTCGGATGCGCTGCTGTTCGATCTCAAGTACGTGGGGATCGGCGGCGCATTCAATTTTCCGACCGGGTTTTTCCGCGACCGCTCGCAATTCGCGCTGCGGCTCACGTACCTGCTCAACTGACGTTGCCAAGGGAGGGTCCCAGCGTGCGCAGACTGATGCTGCTGGTCGTGGTGCTCACGGCGGCGCCGCTCGCGGTGGCGGAGGTAGGGCCGGGGATGACGATCGATCAGACGACGGCGGACGAGGTGAAGCCGCTCCTGCCGCCGGAGATCTACGCCCACTACAAAAAGGGCGAGTACACGAACAAGGTCGTCGCCTTCCCGGACTCGGCGTTCCAGCGCGACGACGGCTTCGACGCGGCCTCGCAGTGGAACCGCGAACATCTCACCCTGGATGCCAACACGCAGCCGGTCGACAAGGACACGCACAAGCGGCCCGACTACATCACGGGGCTCCCGTTCCCCGACATCCGCGAGGACGACCCGAACGCGGGCGTCAAGGTGCTCTGGAACACGATCTACACGGTCTACAACGGCGGCAACAGCCGCAACGTGACCGTGCTCGACTGGCTGAGCCCGACGGGGCTCGATCGCACGGCGAGCCAGGACGTGACCTTCCTCTACTACGACGGGCAGCCGAAGCAGTACATCCCGCCGGCGAACCCGGAAAACTTGCTGTGGCAATTCCTGGCCCTCACGCTCAACCCGACCGATCTCCAGGGCACCGCCGCGCTCTCCTGGCGCTACAAGGATCCCGGCAAGCGCGACGCCAACTGGGCCTACGTGCCGACGCTGCGGCGGGTGCGGGCGGTCTCGCCCGCCAACCGCTCCGACGGTTTTTTGGGCTCCGACTTGAGCCAGGACGACGGCAACTTCTTCGACGGCAAGCCCGAGGACTTCACCTGGAAGCTCGTCGGGCATCGCGAGGCGCTGCGGATCACCGACCCCGACGCGCTTGCGGGCAAGGTGGTGCGCAGGCCGCTGCCCGGCGGGGGCTGGCGCACGCCGTTTGCCAACAACGACCGCAGCGCGGGCTTCCAGGTGAAGGACTGGAAGGGCATCGCGTGGGCGCCGGTGGCGGGCGCGCTCTGCAAGCGCCGGGTGTGGGTGATCGAGGGCGTCCCCAAGGACAAGTACTACCTCTACGGCAAGATCGAGCTGTGGATCGACGACTTCACCTACGAGGGCGCGTGGAACCGGAAGTTCTCCTGGCAGGGCGAGCTGCTGAACACCTACCAGGTGAGCGGGCCGCCGACCGCGCCGTACAACGAGCACGAGCGCTGGCTCGGGTCGACGTTCGGCTACCAGTGCGCCGAGAACGTGAAGGCGAACCGCGCCACGCTCGCCGGGCCGCTGCCGCCCGGTGACGTGCCCGAGGACCGACGCATCCCGCTCGAGCCGTCGTTCTTCGACTACGCGACGCTCAACCGCTTCGGCAAGTAGCGCGCCGGATCACCACAGGATGCGCACGGGGTAGCGTGCGATGTCCGGGTCCGGGGTGATGAGCGCGAGGCCGCTCACCCGCGCCTGGCAGACGAGCCCCGCAGCAGCTCCTCGGGCAGCGGCTCGAAGAAGCTCTTGCGCAGCCTGAAGCGCGGATCGGGCCGGAAGATCGGCCGCGGGGTCTTCCGGCGCCGCGGCAACGCGCGCAGCTCCGCGATCGGCTCGTTGCGCCGACAGATCGTCACGACGTCTTCCTCGCCACGCTCCAGGCGATCGAGGTACTCGGAGAGGTGGGTCTTCGCCTCGTGCACGTTCAGCCGCACCATGGCTGCCCTGTAGACCAGGAAGTCAACCAAGTCAACCAAGCTGGCATTCAGGGCCGGCCTGCCTCGTATCCGGGGCAGCGCAGCACGGGGAGCCGCGGATAGCGCACGAAACGCGGGTCGGCGGCGGCGCGGCCGCAGAGGACGAAGGTGCTGTGCCGCGTCCGCACGAGACGGCGGTGCACGCAGCGGGCGCAGAGGCCCGCGTCGGGCTCGCCCTCAGCCTTCGACGTAGCCATGCTCGTGGATGCCCCAGCCCTCGCGCGCGCCCCAGCGCCAGCGGGTGAAGCCGTCCTTGAGCCACGTCTGCCCGTAGCGCACGGGGCAGATCGCCACCGGCGCCTCGCCGACGATCTCGTGCGTGCCGCCGCGCTCGTCGGTGAGCCGGGCGGTCACGCCGCGCTGGCGCGCGCCGCCGTCGACGGTGGCGACCTCGAGGTCGATGCGGGCGAGATCGAGCAGCTCACGGCCGTCCCAGAGACAGCCGATCCGGAAGTCGACCTCCGCGCCGTAGTCGATGCGCACCGCGTTGAACCACGAGCCGTCGTCGAGCTCGCCCGAGAGATACGTCCAGCGGTGGAACTTCGCCCAGTCGCGCTCGCCGCCCCAGCTGTGATCCCGATGGGCGAAGGCGTCGACGGTGTGCGCGGTGCCGCCGAGGAGGACCGTCCCCCGCGCCCGCCCGCCCTGCTCGAGATGGCCCGGAACCTGATCGAAGCTCACGCCCGGCGGATGCGGGTAGCGATAGGCGGGGCTCGTGGCTTCCCAGCGCACGTCGAAGCCGTGCGTGCCGTTGCGGTAGCGCAGCCGAAAGCGCTCGAGAGGGACTTCCCAGTCGATGCGGAGCCCGCCCAGCTCGAGCTGCCCCGGATCCGCGGGCGGAACGGGCGCGTGCTGGTCGACGAGCGCGTGGACGATCGCGCCCCGGTGCACGAGGAACACGAAGAGGTTCGCCCGCCCCTGGTTCGGCAGCATGCCGACGCGGAAGACGACGCCGATCTCCCGGGCCGGGTCGTAGAACGGGAACCACAGGCTCTCGTTCCAGAGCGGCAGGGACTCGGGGCCGGGCGCGTGCCGGCGGTCGTCCTCGGGGGTGGCCAGGTGCGTGGTGCTCGCCATGCGGTGCCTCGTCAGGGCGGCGGCGGGAGATCGAGCAGCTCGGCGAGCCGCCGCGTGTTGGGGTTGTCGAGCTCGAAGTGCGGGTTGGGTGCGGGCAGGCCCACCTCCTCCATGCGTCGGGCGATGCGCGCCATGATGAGCGCGAAGCGCACGGCCGCGAAGACCTCGTGCCACAGCGGGTGTGTGACGCGGCGGCCGGTCAGCGCCTCGTAGCGGGCGATTGTCTCCTCGCGGCCGGGAAGCCCCGCCAGGCGTGGCAGCCCGTAGCCCGGGCCCGTCGCCCAGTCCATGAAAAGCCACCAGCCGAGATCGGCCTCGGGGTCGCCGAGAAACGCCATCTCCCAGTCGAGCACGCCGACCACCGTGTCGTCGCGGAACACGAGGTTCGGGAGCCGGGCGTCGCCCCAGCAGAGGCGGACGTCCCGCGGGACGAAGCGGTGCGCCTCGAGCCAGTCGAGGGCGGCGGCGCAGATCGGCCACGTGCGCCCGTTGCGCGCCCAGGCGTAGTAGCGCCGCCAGTACGCAAGCTGGCGATCCAGCGGGTCGGTTCCCGGGCCGGGCACCCCCAGAAAATCGAGCCCGAGCCGCGCCCAGTCGAGCGCGTGGATCTTCGCGAGCGTCTCGATGCCGCTCCACCACATGCGCGCGCGCCGGGCGGGGTCGGCATCGAAGAGGAGCCCGAAGGCATGGTAGTTGGGGATCTCCGAGGGGACCTCGCCCGCGATCGCCTCCATCACGTAGAAGGGGCAGCCGAGCACCCCGACGTCGGTCTCGAGCCAGCGCACGCGTGGAGCCGGGACGTCGGTGGCGGCCAGGCACGCGAGGAGCCGATACTGCGCCGCGAGGTCGTATTCCGGAAACACCTGGAAGTCGTTCGGCGCCAGGCGCACCACCAGGCGCTCGGTGCGGCCCGCGCGGGTGACCTCGCAGAGGAGCGTGTCGTTCGACATGCCGGCCGCGGGCTTGGAGAGCGCAGCGATTGCAGCGTCACCGCCGAGACGGGAGCGCAGCCACGTCTCGAGGCGCGCGCGCACGGCGTCGAGATCGCGCGGACGGGTGAGCATCGCCGGGCGTCAGCTCCGAAAGAGCGAGCGCCCGGTGGGATCGAGCGGGCCCATCGGCCTCGCCCGTACGCCGGCGCTGGCCGCCCCGTCAAGCCGCACGTGTCGCGATGGGCACAGGCGCGCGCCGCATCCGGCACAGGGCCAGACGGCCAGCCGTGGTGCCGCGGACGGAACGCCCCTTGCAGCGGCGGCCGTCGTGCGGAATGGCGGGGCTCAGCGGAGCGCGCTCGCGGCACGCACGCGTCTTTTGCTCGCCGCGGCGATCGTCGTCGGTGCGAGCTCGCTCGAGGCGGCGCGCACGGGCGAGCGGCCCGGTGGCGTGCGGGTCGGGGTCGACATCCACGCGCTCGCGGTCGATCCGCACGATCCCCGACGCCTCTACGTGGGTACGGCGAGCGGGGTCTTCCGCAGCCTCGACGGCGGCAGCCACTGGGTGCGGGCAAGCGTGGGGCTCGGCGACCGCGGGGTCGACGCGCTGGCCGTCGATCCTCACGACCCGGCCACGGTCTACGCGGGCACGGACGCCGGCGTGTTCAAGAGCGTCGACCACGGGGACACGTGGCATCCGGCGAGCAACGGGCTCGCCCGCACGGCGGTGCTCGCGCTGGCGGTCGCTCCGGTGGACACGCGCGTCGTCTGGGCGGGGACCCGCGCCGCCGGGGTGTTCCGCAGCGGCGACGGCGGGGCGGTGTGGCTGCCCGCGGGTCGGCTCGACGATGCCGCGGTGCAGGCGCTCACCCCCGTCACCGATGCGCTCCTCTTCGCGGCGACGGCGCGCGGCAGCGTGTGGTCGAGCGCCGACGGCGGCCGCTCCTGGGAGCGGCTCGATACGCTCGGCCGCCCCGTGGCGGCGCTCGCGCTCGCCGCCACCGTGCCCCCCACGCTCTACGCCGGCACGCGCGATGGCGGGGTGCTCGCGCTGCCCCTCGTCTCGGCCGCAGCGCGCGACCTCTAGCGCCGCGCCCCTCACATCCGCTCGAGCACCTCGATGCCGAGCAGCCCGAGGCCGCACGCGAGGGTGCGGGCGGTGAGCTCGCAGAGCCAGAGGCGGCTCGTGCGCTGCGTTGCGTCCGGGGCCTGGAGCACCGGACAGCGCTCGTAGAACGTGCTGAACGCGGTCGCGACGTCGTAGAGATGCGCGCAGAGTCGGTGCGGCTCGAGCGTCTCGGCGACCGCGTGCACGACCCCGCCGAGCTGGCAGAGCCGCAGCACGAGCGCGCGCTCGGCGGGCTCGCCGAGCGCCAGCGACTCCGGCGGGGCGAGGGGGGAGCCGCCGCCCTTGCGGAAGATCGAGCGGATGCGGGCGTAGGCGTACTGGAGGTAGGGCGCGGTGTTGCCCTCCATGGCGAGCATCCGCTCCCAGGAGAAGACGTAGTCCTTCACGCGGTCGCTCGCGAGGTCGGCGTACTTGATGGCCCCGATGCCGACAGCGCGGGCGACCCGCGCGCGCGTCGCCGCATCGAGCGCCGGATTCTTCTCGGCGACCAGCGCCGCCGCGCGGCGCTCGGCCTCGTCGAGGAGGTCGGCGAGGCGCACGGTGTCGCCGCTGCGCGTGCGGAAGGGCCGGCCGTCCTCGCCGAGCACGGTGCCGAACGGCACGTGCTCGGCGCGCACGTGCGGGGGGAGCCAGCCCGCGGCGCGGGCCGCGGCGAAGACCATCGCGAAATGCTGCGCCTGGCGCGCATCGGTGACGTAGATCAGGCGCTCGGCGTGCAGCACCTCGACGCGGTAGCGGAGCGCGGCCAGGTCGGTGGTCGCGTAGAGGTAGCCGCCGTCGGACTTGCGCACCATGAGCGGCAGCGGCGTGCCGTCGGGGCGGGTAAACCCGTCCAGGAAGACGCAGAGCGCGCCCTCGCTCGGGCGCGCGAGCCCCTTGGCCTCGAGCTCGGCGACGATGCCCGGGAGCTGGGGATTGTAGAAGCTCTCGGGCCGGATGTCGGCGGGCGTGAGCGCCGCGCCGAGCCGGGCGTAGACCGCGGCGAAGCGCGCGGTCGACTGCTCGACGAGCCGCCGCCACAGCGCGAGCGAGGTGGGCTCCCCCGCCTGCAGCGCGACCACGCGCTCGCGGGCGCGCGCGGCGAACGCCGGGTCGGTCTCGAAGCGCGCCTGCGCGGCGCGGTAGAGCGCGTCGAGGTCCACCTCCGCCGACGCGCCCGCCTCGAGGAGGTGCTCGATGAGCATGCCGAACTGCGTGCCCCAGTCGCCGAGGTGGTTCTGGCGGATCACGCGGTGGCCGAGGAAGGCGAGGGTGTGCGCGAGCGCGTCGCCGATCACCGTCGAGCGGAGGTGCCCGACGTGCATCTCCTTGGCGACGTTCGGACCCGAGTAGTCGACGACGGTGGTAAGCGGCGTGGCGGCGGGCTCGACGCCGCAGCGGGGATCGGCGGCGAGCGCCGCGGCCTGCCGGCCGAGGAAGGCGTCGGTGAGCGTGAAGTTGACGAACCCGGGCCCGGCGATCGCCGGCGGATGGGCGACGTCGCCCACGTCGAGGTGGGCGACGATGGCCGCCGCGACCTCGCGCGGTGGGCGCCCGAGCCGCTGCGCGAGGGGCATCGCCACGTTCGCCTGGTAGTCGCCGAAGCGCGGATGCTGGGCGGGGCGCACGAGCGGGTCGACCGCCGCGTGCTCGGGGCCGAAGGCGCGGGCGATCGCGTCTCGGAGGCGACAGGCGAGCACGTGCTGGGGGTCGGCCACGGCGGCGCGCATCGTCGCCGCCGGACGGCGGGGCGTCAAGCGCGCCGGCGCGCCGTGTTCTCCGGGCCCGGCTGCGGCGGCGGCCCGATCGCGCCCGCGGCCCGCAGCGCGGCGATCGCCGCCGCGTCGAAGCCGAGCTCGATCAGCACCTGCTCGGTGTGCTCGCCCGGCGCGGGCGGCGGGGTGCGGACCTCGGCCGGGGTCGCGGAGAGCTTGATCGGCACGCCCGGCATCGTCTGCCCTGCCATCTCGACGACCATGCCCCGGTGGCGGAGCTGCGGGTCGGCGAGGGCCTCGGCGACGGTGAGCACGGGCGCGAAGCAGATCTCGAGCGGGGCGAGCTCGGCCGTCCACTCGGCGAGCGTCTTCTGCCGGAACGTCGCGCGGAAGAAGGCGAAGGCCTCGTCGCGCGCGGCGCCCTCGGCCCATTGCTGCGCGATCAGGTCTTCGCGGCCGAAGTGCCGGCAGAGCGTGGCCCAGAAGTGCGGCTCGTAGGCGCCGATCGTGAGGTGGCGCCCGTCGCGCGTCTCGTAGACCGCGTAGCACGGCCAGCCGCCGGTCACCTGCGCCGTGCCGCGCGCCGGCGGCCCCTGCCCGAGCTGGGCGAGCAGCAGCTGGTAGGCGTTCCAGGCGAAGGCGCCGTCGAGCATGGCGATGTCGACGTGCTGTCCCTCGCCGGTGCGCTCGCGGGCGAGCAGCGCGGCGAGGATGCCGCCGAGCGCCATGAGCGCGCCGCCGCCCAGGTCGGCGATCTGCACGCCCGGAATGACGGGCGGGCGACCCGGCTCGCCGATGTACTCGAGCACGCCCGCCTGCGCGAGGTAGTTGATGTCGTGGCCGACGCGGTCGCGGTAGGGCCCGTCCTGTCCGTAGCCGGTGATCGAGCAGTAGACGAGGCGGGGATTGCGCGCGCGCAGCGTCGGATAGTCGATGCCGAGGCGCGCGGTGACGCCCGGGCGGAAGCCTTCGAGCAGGACATCGGCGCGGGCGACGAGCCGCCCGAAGACCTCGCGGCCGGCCGCGCACTTGAGGTCGAGGATCAGGCTCCGCTTGTTGCGCGCGAGAAACGGAATGCCGACGCCGAACGGATCGCCCGGCGCGGTGACGAGGAGCACGTCGGCGCCGAGATCGGCGAGCAGCGTCGAGCAGAACGGCCCCGGGAGCTGGCGCGAGAGGTCGAGGACGCGGAGGCCCGTGAGCGGCGGGGGCATCGCCCGGCTTTCAGCATGCGGCGCGGGCTGTGCGCAAGCGCTTGCCGTGCCCGGGGCCGCTGGCTAGTGTGCGCGCGACGATGGGACGGCGCGTGGTGATCACCGGCCTCGGCGGCGTGACCCCGATCGGCATCGGCGTCGACGCGATCTGGGCGAGCGCGTGCGCGGGGCGCTCGGGCATCGGGCCGATCACGCTCTTCGACGTCTCCAACCAGAAGTGCCGCATCGCCGGCGAGGTCCGCGGCTTCGAGCCCGAGCGCTGGATGCCCGCCAAGCACTTGAAGCGCATGGACGACTTCGCGCGCTATGCGGTCGCCGCGGCCGTGATGGCGGTCGACGATGCGCGGCTGCCGATCTCGCCCGAGAACAGCCGGCGGATCGGCGTGCTCCTCGGCAACAACAACGGCGGCGCGCGCACGATCTTCCGCACGGTGACCCGCTACAACGCCGAGGGGCCCGACTCGGTCTCGCCCTTCTACATCACGGCGATCACGACGAGCCTCGGCGCGGCGCAGGTGGCGATCCGGCTCGGCGTGCGCGGGCCGAACTTCACGATCGGCAACGCCTGCGCCTCGGGGCTCAACGCCATCGGCGAGGCGTGGCGCTACGTGCGCGACGGGACGTGCGACGCGGTGCTCGCGGGGGGGAGCGATGCGCTCATCGATCCGACGGAGATCGCCGGATTCGTGAACTCGCGTGCGATCTCCTGTCGCAACGACGAGCCCGAGCGCGCGAGCCGGCCCTTCGATCGGGGCCGCGACGGGTTCGTGCTCTCGGAGGGGGCGGCGATGCTCGTGGTGGAAGACCTGGAGCACGCCCGCGCGCGCGGGGCGCGCATCTACGCGGAGATCCTCGGCTACGCGACCGGCAGCGAGGCGTTTCACATCGCTGCGCCGCTGCCCGACGGCGTCGGGGCGGCGGCGTGCATGGAGGCGGCGATGGAAAGCGCCGGCGTGCGGCCCGAGGAGGTCGACTACGTCAACGCGCACGCCACCTCGACGCCCGTCGGCGACGTCAACGAGACGCAGGGGATCAAGCGGGCGTTCGGTGCCCACGCCCGTCGCCTCCTGGTGAGCGCGACCAAGTCCATGACGGGCCACCTGATCGGCGCCTCGGGGGCCCTCGAGGCGCTCATCGTCGCCAAGACGCTCGAAACCGGCATCGTCACGCCGACGATCAACCTCGACGAGCCCGACCCCGAGTGCGACCTCGACTACGTGCCGCACACCGCCCGGCGCGCCGACGTGCGCGTGGCGCTCACGAATTCCTTCGGTTTCGGCGGCGCGAACGCGTCGATGGTGCTGCGGCGCTGGGAGGGGTAGGCCCCCGTCGCCCGCCGGGCCCCGGCCTATTTCTTCTTGCCCGCGGTCCGCAGCGCGACGGCCTTGGGCGGCCGCCCGGGGCCGCCCGGACGCCACTTGCCGCGCCCTCGGCGCCGGCGCCGAGTGTTCTTCGGCGTCCCCGTGAGGCCGCTCAACAATCCGGCCATGGCGCTGCGAATCTCGGCCTGCACCATTTCCCGGATCACCGTGACGAGGCTTTTTTGTCGTGGCATCGGCGCTTGATAGCGCACTGAATCGGACAATACAAAATCGTCGGCGGGCAGGGGTTTTTGCCGCCGGGCGCCTACCGCGAGGGCGTGAATTCGACCGGCATCCGCTTGATGCCGTGAATGAAATTGGAGCGCAGGCGCTCGACCGGGCCGGCGAGCCGCACGTCCGGGATGCGGCGCAGCAGCTCCTCGAACATGAGGCGGATCTCCAGCCGGGCGAGGTGTGCGCCGAGGCAGAAGTGGGGACCGAAGCCGAAGGCCAGGTGGTCGTTCGGCGAGCGGCCGACGTCGAAGCGATCGGCGTGCGGGAAGATCGTCTCGTCGCGGTTGGCCGAGCCGTACCACATCGTCACCTTCTCGCCCGCGCGGATGCGCTGGCCGTGCAGCTCGACGTCGCGGGTGGCGGTGCGTCGGAAGTGCATCACCGGCGAGACCCAGCGCAGCATCTCCTCGACCGCCGAGGGGAGCAGGGTCGGATCGGCGAGCAGCCGGTCGCGCTCCGCCGGATGCTCGATGAGCGTCAGCATGCCGCCCGAGATCAGGTTGCGGGTGGTTTCGTTTCCGGCGACGGCGAGCAGCACGAAGAACATGTCGAACTCGAGCTCGGAGAGCTTCTCGCCGTCCACCTCGGCGGTCATGAGCACGCTCACGAGATCGTCGCGCGGCTGGGCCTTGCGCTCGAGGGCGAGCTGGTTCGCGTAGAGGAACATCTCGGCCGCGGCGACCTTCCCGTCCTCGTACGACTGCTGGTACTCGGGGTCGTCGAAGCCGATCATGCGGTTGCTCCAGTCGAAGATGAGGTGGCGGTCGGCGCTGGGGATGCCCATGAGCTCGACGATCACCTGGAGCGGCAGCTCGGCGGCGACCTCGGTGACGAAGTCGCAGCGGCCTTTGGGGGCGACCCGGTCGACGATGGCCGTGGTCGTCGCCCGGATGCGGGGCTCGATCGCGCGCAGCATCTTCGGCGTGAAGCCCGCGCTCACGAGCCGGCGGTACTTCGTGTGGCGCGGCGGGTCCATGTTGATGAGCTGCTCGCGCACCTGCGCCAGGTCCTCGGGGGGCATGTCGCGGAGGAGCGAGCCGCCCATCGCCGAGGAAAAGGTCTTCTGGTCCAGCGAGACCCGCTCGATGTCGCGGTAGGTGCTCACCACCCAGAAGCCGCTGCTCTCGGGTCGCTTGTACCAGAAGACCGGGGCCTCGGCGCGGAGCAGCCGGAAGGTCTCGTGCGGATAGCCGCGCTGGAAGACGTCGGGGCTCAAATCGACGTCGGCGAGCGTGAGCGGTGCGGGCGGGCGCACGGCGTCAGGACTCCCGGCGTGCGGCGCGGACCGCCCGCTCTGCTGCCGGTACGCCGAGGAGGCGGCGGAGCGCCGTCTTCACGAAGCGGCGCTGCCGGGCGACGGCCGCCGGCGTGTGCGGATCGGCGCCGACCACCGCCTGGAACAACGAGGCGTTGGCGAAGTAGCCGAAGATCAGGTGGTAGAGGCCCGCGCCGACGAAGGGCAGCTCCTCGGGGGCCCACACGCCGCGGGTCGTGGTGAGCGCGCGGATGCCCTGCGCGTAGAGGGGACGCAGCAGCCGTGTGGCGGTGCGGCCGACGTGATCGCTGTCGTCGAGCCCGGCGCGCGCGATCAGCCGCGGCAGGTGCGGGTGCTCGGCGAGATAGTCGAGCAGCCGGTCGATCACCGCGCCCACGCCCCGCGCCCCCGCGGGCTCGCCTGCCGCCACGAACGCGACGATGGTCTCGACGCCGCGCGCGAGCACCGCCTCGTAGAGCGCGTGTTTGTCGCGGAAGTGGTGGTAGAGGCTCGCCTGATTGCGCAGGCCCACCTCCGCCGCGATCTCGCGCATCGAGACGCCGGAGAAGCCGCGCTCGGCGAACGCGCGCTCGGCCGCGTCGAGGATCTGATCGCGGGTCGAGCGCGGGTCGCGGGCGCGAGACGCGAGCATCGCCGCCATCCTGGACGAACAAACGTTCGTTTGTCAAGCCGCTAGCGGCCGTGGAACACGGGCTTGCGCTTCTCCTTGAACGCCCGCGTCCCCTCCTTGCAGTCCTCGGAGGCCGAGACCGGGATGCCGATCTCGAGCTCCTTCTCGAGCGCCTGCTCGGGCGGCAGCCCGAGCCCCGTCAGCACCGAGCGCTTGACCGCCTGGACGGCGAGCGGGCCGTTCTCGGCGATCACCCGCGCGAGGCGCATGGCCTCCGGCAGCACGGCGGCGGGCGGCACCACCTTGTTGACGAGTCCCATCTGGAGCGCGCGCTCGGCGGAGATCTGCTCGCCGGTGAGCAGGATCTCCATGGCGTTGCAGTAGGCGATCTGCCGGGGCAGCCGCACCGTCGAGCCGCCCATCGGGAAGAGGCTCCACTTCACCTCGGCGAGCCCGAAGCGGGCGTCGTCGCCGGCGATGCGGATGTCGGTGCAGGTGAGGATCTCCGTCCCGCCCGCGACGCAGAAGCCGCGCACCGCCGCGATGAGCGGCTTGGTCACCTGGTAGTTCCGCAAGAGGCCCTTGTAGATGATCGTGACGTCGGCGCGGATGCGCTCGTCGTACTCGGTCTCTGGCGGCCGGAGCCCCTGCATCATGCGCACGAGCTTGTCGAGGTCGGCGCCGGCCGAGAAGGCCTTCTCGCCCGCCCCGGTGAGCACTGCCACGCGAACCGCGGGATCGTCGTTGATGTCCTGCCAGGCGTCGGCGAGCCGGCAGAGCATCTCGGTGTTGATGGCGTTGTGCACCTCGGGCCGGTTCATGGTGACCACCGCGATGCCGTCCGCCTTCTCGTAGAGGACCGCCGGGGCGCTCATCGTTCGCTCCCCACCACCCACATGGCGAAGTACTGCGCGCCGCCGCCGTAGGCGTGTCCGAGGGCGGTGCGCGCCCCGTCGACCTGATGCGCGCCGGCGCGGCCCATCACCTGCAGCGCCGCCTCGGCGAGCCTGAGCATGCCCGAGGCGCCGATCGGGTTCGTGCACAGCACGCCGCCCGAGGGGTTGATCGGGAGGTGCGCGCCGAAGCGCTGCTCGCCGCGGTCGACGATCTTCCAGCCCTCGCCGAGGTCGCAGAAGCCGAGGTTCTCGAGCCACATGGCCTCGAACCACGAGAAGGGGACGTAGATCTCCGCGGTGTCGATCTCCTTCCAGGGATCGCGGATGCCGGCCTGGTCGTAGACGGCCTTGGCGCACAGGCGGCCGGCCTTGGGGTTCACCTGATCGCGGCCGGGCACCCACATGGCCTCGGCGTACGACGCGCCGCCCTTCACCCACGCCGGCCGCCGCGGCCCCCGGCGCGCCGCCTCCTCGCTCGCGATCACCATCGCGCAGGCGCCGTCGGAGGACGGACACGTCTCGAGGTAGCGGATCGGATCCCAGAGCATCGGCGAATTGAGCACGTCCTCGATCGTCATCGGCTCGCGGAGGTGCGCGTACTCGTTGCGCGCGGCGTTGGCGCGCGCGTTGACCGCGATCATCGGGCCGATGTGGGGCGGCGCCCCGGTGCGCGCGATGTAGGCGCGGATGTAGGGAGCGAAGAAGCCGCCCGCCCCGGCGACCAGCGGCGGCGTGAAGGGGAGCGTCGGCGAGAGCGCCCACATGGCGTTGCCCTCGGACTGCTTCTCGAAGGCCACGGTGAGCACGCGCTCGTAGAGCCCCGAAGCCACGTGGGTGACCGCGGCGAGCGCCGTCGACGCGCCGACCGAGCCCGCGGTGTGGACGCGGATCAGGGGCTTGAGGTGCGCGCCCACGGCGCCGGCGAGGAACTGCTCGGGCTGCATGACGCCCTCGAGCATGTCCGGCGCCTTGCCGAGCACCACCGCATCGATGTCGCGGTGCTCGAGGCCCGCGTCGAGGAGCGCCCGGTCGATCGCCTCGCGCACGAGCCCCGCGATGCTCACCTCGGCGCGCCGCGAGGCATGGTGCGTCTGTCCGACGCCGACGACCGCCACCGCCCGCTTCACGCCCACCTCCGCTCGGTGCCGAGCACCCAGACGAGGTTCTGCTGCAGGCAGTGGCCCTGCGTCGCGTGGGCGATCGCGCGGCGCGCGCCGGGGACGGCGCGGGCCCCCGCGCGGCCGGCGAGCTGGCGGAAGCACTCGCCGAGGCGGATCGCGCCCGTCGACATGAGCGGGTTCGCGCACAGCGGCCCGCCCGACGGATTCACCACGGGTCCCCCGCGGCGGGGAAGGCCGAGCGCCTCGCGCAAGATCAGCTCCTCGACGGGAGTCGCCGCGGCGAGCTCGACCACGTCGACGTCGCTCGCGGCGGCGAGCCCCGCCATCTGGAAGGCGCGCTCGGCGGCGAGGCGGGCGCTCGCGCTGCGCGTGAGGTCGCGCGCACCGAGGGTCTGCAGCTCGACGCGCTGGTCGACGCCGTGGATCCACACGGGCCGGTCGCAGAGGCGCTCGGCCCGGCCCGCAGCGGCGAGCACGAGACACGTCGCGGTCTCGCCGACGGGCGGGAGATAACCCTCGCGCAGCGGCTCGACGGCCCACGGGGTGCGCCGCAGCTCCTCGGCGCTCGCCGGGGTGCGCACCTGGGCGTCGGGGTTGCGTGCGCCGGCTTCGCGGCTGCGCGCGGCGATCTCGGCGAGGTCGCCGTCGGTCGTGCCGGTGCGCGCCATGAAGGCGCTCGCCTGGAGCGCGGCGGTGGAGACGGGGTCGAGGCCGAGCGGCGCCTGGTAGTAGGGGTCGAGCTGGAGGTTCAGCACCCGCGCGGGCTCGCCTTCGGACGTCTTCCCGTGCCCGACGACGAGGGCCGTGTCGATCTCCCCGGTCTGCATCCGCAGCCACGCGTAGTGGGCGCCGAACGCCGCGTCCATCTCGAGGTGGAGGTCCTGGCGCGGCGGCCACGAGCCCATGACGTCGAGCGCCATCACGAAGCCGAACGGCCGGCCGTCCATGTAGTCGGTCGAGCCGGCCACCTGGTAGTCGATGTCGTCGCGCTCGACGCCGCACTGCGCGAGCGCCTCCCGCACGACCGGGTAGAGCATCTCGGCGGCCATGCGGTGCTCGTCGCGGGCGACGACCGGGAGCTGGGCAAAGCCCACGATGGCGACGTCGCGGAGGCGCGCGGTCATAGCCGGTCGATGAACGAGGCGAGGGGCGCGTCGGGCTCGCCCGTCGGGCGGAAGTAGAGGATGTCCTCGTGGCTGCCCGTGCGCTCGCCGTCGGGCTTCCAGACGGCCTCGACGCGCATGCCCATGCGGACCTCCTCGGGCCGACACTCCTGGATGAGCGCGTACATGGAGATCGCAGCCCCGTCGAGCGCGACCGACGCGGCGACGTAGGGCAGCTCGATGCTCCGGCCGATGACGGGAATGTTCACGATGCAGAAGGTCGTGACGACGCCCCGCGCGGGCAGCTCGACCAGCTCGGGGTCGCAGGGCGCGAAGCTCTCCGGCGAGGCCACGACCGGCGGCACGATGACCTTGCCGGTCTTCGTGCAGCGCGAGCCCAGAATGCGCTTGTCCTTGAGCGCCCGGAGATACGTCGCACGCCAGTCGCCGGCCACGTAGTGGTAGGGCAGGCGGAGCGTCGTCTCGACGTACTTGACGGGCTCCTTGGGTGGCTCGGCGCTCATCCCTCCACCACGCGGAAGCACGCGATGTCGCGGATGCTGCCCACGCGCTCGCCGTCGGGCTTCCACACCGCCTCGACGCGCGCGCCCACGCGGAGCGCGTCGAGGTCGTCGGTCACCACGTGCGCGAGCGCCGTGTCGGCGCCGTCGAGCTTGACGAGCACGAAGGCGAACGGCCGCTCGACGGGATGGAGCCCCGCAATCGGTCGGTGGACGCGCGCCACCGCGGTGACCACGCCGCGGGGCGCGACGCGGACCCACTCCCCGCCGGGCGAGCCGTCGACCTCGGAATACCCGAGCGGCGGGACGACCACGCCCTGGCCCGCCGCACGCTGCCCCCAGATCGCCCGCTCCGCCTTGAGGCCCGCGAGGAAGCGCCCGATGGTCTCGCCGGTGGAGTGCTTGTAGGGGAACTCCATCGTGAGGTCCTGGAAGAGCGGCGCGGCGGCGCGGACGTCGGGCACGGGCTCGCTGCGTACTCGAACAAACGTTCGTTTGTCAAGCCGACGCGGCAGTTCCGGCGCGAGGCCGAGCCTGACGTGGCGGAAGCACGTCGGCACGGGAAGAGCGCGGCAGCTCGCGCCGGTCGGCCAGCGTTACCCAGCCCACGTGTCCGCCAGACGGCCTCGACACCCATGGAGCTCGTAGTCGAGGTCGCGGGCATCGCGAGCTCACCCCTGTCGGTTTTGCCGTAGAGGATCGCGTAAGCGCCTCACCAGCCCGCGCCAAACAGCAACATCGCTGAGCTTAATCAGCGTCCGCGGTGCGAAGCCGCTGGCTGGTAGCCGCCGCGGCATCATGTGTTCGGGCTTGAGCGGAACGGGGTAGCGCCCCGCCCACCGCACGAAGGCCTCGAGCCGTACGAGTAGGTCCTTCTCGTCCTTGCTGAGACCAACCTGGGCTTCCCGGGCAAGGTGGGTGAGCTTATGGGTCCGCGGCGCGGGCTGTCCCCGATCGACGATCGCCGCCTTCAGGAGGCCCTCGATGGTGAGGCCAGCGAGCAGTGCCGTTGGCCGCGTCAGACAAACGGGAAGTGAGCTCCCTGAGGCGCCGTGCGTTAGCTTGGACACATCGCGTTTCCACTGGTTCCAGAGAATGACGGTCGCTCGCTCCAGTTCGCGCGCGGTGTCTCGCCACACGACGGGCCCGAAGGGCTTGGTGCCGAGGCGCCGATGCTGATCACGCCAGAACTGCGGGTCGGGCCGGGGCTCGACGCCGCGCCCAAATGTCCCCGGTCGGTGTTGCGGCGCCTTCGACATCCGGAAGCGTTCCCCTCCGTCACCGCGCCGGTGGAGCCACGAAGTCAATGACCCGGCGGTCGTGGCGGCGATAGACGCTGAAATCCCTGCGGTCGATGGTGAGGACCTGGGAGCGCGCGTAAAGCTCGCTCATCACCACGACGGAAGCGTCGGCGAGATCCATCCGCGCGTAACGGGCCATGAGCGTTCGGACGCGCGGCCAGTGCGCGGAGAGGTCGAAGGCGAGCCGCAGCGCGCCGCGCCCGAGGAGCTGGAACAACGGATCCACCGCCGCGCCGTCCTCGCGCAGAAAGTACGCCGCCTCTGTCAGCACGGCTTCGCACGTCAAAAGCGGAGGCGGCACCTGCTTCATGAGGGCGAGCGCCCACCGGTGATGGGGGTCGTTGCGATTGAGGTACGCGACGAGCGGCCCGGTGTCGCAGATCGTCGTCACGCGCGACGAAATCTCCGCCGGGCGTTGGCCGCGGGCCGCCGTGACCCCGCCACGCAGCCGGCGAGATCCGAGGCGAGCGCGTAAACCGACCGCGCCTCGTCGCGCGCCGCCGCCTCGACACGCTCGCGAACCAGCGCGGCGATGCTGCGCCCCGTCACCCGCGCCTCCCCCGCCAGTCGACGGAGCGTCGCTTCCGGAAGCTTGATCGTGATCCCCTTCACGAATGCGCAGGGTAACTCGATCCTGACAGCGTGACAATCGACCGAAAGGGACGCCCGGCTCCGCTAGCATCGCGCGCGGGCGTCGAGACCGTAGAGCCGCGCGGCGTTCGTGCCGAGGATCTTGCCGCGCGCGACCGCGGAGAGCTGGCCCATCGCCGCGAGCGTCTTGGTCACCGCGCCGGGGAAGGGCGCATCGGGATGCGGGTAGTCCGACGCCCACACGACGTGGTCTTCGCCCACGTGCGCGACCACCGCGTCGATCGCCTCCTCGCCCGGCTCGGTCGAGATCATGCACTGCCGCCGGAAGTAGTCCGACGGCTTCATCCGCAGGCCGGGCAGGAGATGCCCCCAGATCTCCGCGTGCTCGTCGAGGCGGTGGAGCCAGTAGGGGAGCCAGGCCGCGCCGGACTCGAGGAAGGCCACCGTGAGCGTCGGGTGCCGCTCGAGCACGCCGCTCAAGACGAGGCCCGCACAGGCCGCCATCTGCTCGAAGGGATGGGAGACCACGTGCAGCATGGCGGGGTTCTCGAAGCGGTCGCGCCCGAGCGTCGGCACCCAGTCCGAAAGCCCCTCGTGCACGGTGACCGGGACGCCGAGCGCGGCGGCGCACGCCCACAGCGGCTCGTAGTCGGGATGGTGAATCGGCCGGGCGGCGTACGGGTTCGGGCGGAAGAACGCTCCGCGGAAGCCGAGCTGCGTGGTGGCCCGCTCGAGCTCGCGCACGGCCGCCGGCACGTCGATCAGGGGCAGGAGCGCGATGCCGATCAGCCGCGCGGGCGCCGCGCGGCAGTAGTCGGCGAGCCAGTCGTTGTAGGCGCGACAAAGCGCGGTCACCAGCGCCGGATCGGTGGCGTCGCTCACGTAGAGGCCGACCGACGGAAAGAGGACGGCAACGTCGATGCCCTCGGCATCGAGGTCGCGCAGCCGCTCCTGTGGATCGAAGCCGCCGGCGCGCGGCACGTAGCTCGTCTCGGGATAGCCCGCGGGGAGCGTCAGCCGCAGCGCGTGGCGCATGATGGGGCGGCCGTCGAGGAGCTGACAGGGCCGCCCCGCGTCGTCGAGCGCAAACCGCGGCGCTCGGTCGCGGAAGCGCGCCTCGAGGTACTGCTCCCACATCGTGGGCGGCTCGGTCACGTGGCCGTCCGCGTCGATGACGAGCGGTCGCATGCCTGCGCTCATGCCTCTGCCCGGCGGGCCGCGATCGCGCCCTGCAGCAGCGCCGCCAGGTCGAGCGGCCGCTCGCGGGTGGGCTCGGCGAGCACGCGGCCGTCCTTCGCCACCAGCAGCCGATCGTCGAACGGCACCTTGGTGTCGCGGTGGCGGGCGTGCGCGTGGCAGAACTGGATCACCCACGAACGCCGCGGCCGGTCGGTTGCGTTCGGCCCCGTGCGGTGCATGGTGAGCGAGGAGAAGACGAGCACCTCGCCCGCGGCGAGCTCGCAGGGCTCGCCCGTCTCGTCGCCCTCGTAGCCCACGAAGAAGAAGTAGTCGGTCGGCCGGTGCGGCCGCGCGCCCCGGCGATGGCTGCCGGGTTGGATCCAGAGGCAGCCGTTGTCGCGGGTCATCGGGTCGAGCGCGACCGTGCAGGTGACGTATTCCTCGGGCTCCACCGGCGTGTAGCCGTTGTCCTGGTGCCACGGGACGTCGGAAGTCGCCCCCGGCGGCTTCGAGACGGCCTGGTCCCAGTAGAGGCGGACGTCGGGCCCGAGCAGCTCGATCATGGGCGCGACGAGGCGGGGGGAGGTGGCGTAGCGGCAGAGGACGGGGCTCTGGAGGTGCAGGAGCGGGCTGTATTCGAAGGGGCCCTTGCCCCGCTCGCCGAGCTTGAGCGGATGGGCGAGCACCGCATCGTAGGCGGCGCGCAGCTCCTCCAGGTCGGCCCCGTCGAAGACGGGACCCAGCGAGAAGTATCCGCGCTCGCGAAACGCGCGGCGCTGTGCCTCGGTCAGGGCCGGGTCAGCCGCGGAGCAGCTCATAATCCTCCAGGCGCGGGGCGGCCATCGCCTCGCGGAAGCGGTCGAAGGTCCAGGGCCACACGGCCGGAATGCCCCGCTCGTCGAGGTACCAGCTCCGGCAGCCCGTCATCCACACGGTGTGGCGGGCCGCCGCGACGCGCTCGGCCTCGAACCGCGCCGTCGCCGCCGGCGTCGGGCAGAGCTCCCGGCATCGCCCCGCGCGGAGGAGGTCGACGAGCGCGAGGATGTAGGCGAGCTCAAGCTCGGCCACCTCGATCAGCGAGAAGTTCCCGACCGGCCCGTTCGGGCCGTTCAGCATGAAGAAGTTGGGAAAGCCCGGAACCGCGATCGAGAGATAGGCCACGGGATGCGGCGTCCAGACCGCGTCGAGGCGAAGGCCGCCCCGGCCGATCACCTCCATGGGACGCACGAAGCGGTCGACGCGAAAGCCGGTGGCGAGGACGAGGACGTCGAGCGGGTGGAGGCGGCCGTCGCGCGTGCGCACGCCCGCGGGCTCGACGCGGGCGATGCCCTCGGTGACGAGCTCGGCGTTCGGCTTCTGGATCGCCTGGTAGAAGTCGGGTGAGATCACGAGGCGCTTGCAGGCGGCGCGATAGCTCGGGCGGAGCTTCTCGCGGAGCACCGGATCGCGGACGCTCTGTTCGAGGTTCGCCCGACAGGCCTCCTCGATCGCCTGCATCTGCGGGGCGTCCGCGTTGACGACCGCGTTCGAGAAATTGTCGGCGAAGAGGCGGGAGATCTGCTCCCGGATCTCGCGCAGCAGCTCCGGGTGGCGGCGGAACTCCGCCTTCTCCGCCTCGCTGTAGGGCGGATTCTCCTGCGGGAAGATCCACTGCGCGGTGCGCTGGAAGAGGACGAGCCGCGCCACCCGGTCGATAATCGCCGAGGTGATCTGCACCGCGCTCGATCCGGTCCCCACGATGCCGACGCGCTGCCCGTCGAGGGGGACGGCATGATCCCAGCGAGCGCTGTGGAAGCACGCGCCGCGGAAGCGCTCGAGCCCCTCGATGTCCGGGTAGCGGGGGTGATGGAGGACGCCCGTGGCAGCGATGACGACGTCGGCCTCGTCGCGCTCGCCGCGCGCGGTCCAAAGCCGCCAGCGCCCGCCGGCGAGCTCGCAGCGCGTCACCTCGTCGCCGAAGCGGATGAGCCGGTCGACGCCGTGCGCGCGCGCCACGCGCTCGAGGTAGGCCTGGATCTCCCCGCCGGGCGAGAAGCGATGGCTCCAGTCGGGGTTGGGCGCGAAGGAGTAGCAGTAGAGGTGGGAGGGGACGTCGCACGCGATGCCGGGGTAGGTGTTCTCGCGCCACGTGCCGCCGAGGCGACTGGCCTTCTCGTAGATCACGACGTCGCCCAAGCCCGCCTCGCGGAGCTTGATGGCGCTCAGAATGCCCGCCATCCCCGCGCCGACGACGACAACGCGCACGGTGCTGCCCTACCGCTCGTAGCCGAAGGCGCAGACCATCAGGATCTGCGCCTCGCCCGGCCCCGGATTCGCCCAGGTGTGCGGCACGTCGCCCTTGAAGTGGAGCGTGTCGCCCGGCCGCACCACGTAGGTGACGCCCCGGATGTCGAAGCGCACCCGGCCCTTCACCCCCACGACGATCTCCTCGCCCCGATACACGATGGGCGCCTCGCGGCCGCTGCCGCCGCGCGGCGCGATCGTCAGCAGGAAGGCCTCCATGCGGGGGTTCGCGAGCGGTTCCGCGACCACCTCGGTGACCACGCGCGCCCCGGGCGGGGAGGCCCGCCGGCCCTCGCCCTTGCGGATGAAGCGGACGTCGTCGTGCGCATCGCCATCCTCGACGAAGTAGGAGATCTTCCGGTTGAGCGCGTCGGCCAGGCGGATGCACACGGCGAGCGAGGGGACCACCTGGCTCCGCTCCACCTTGAGGACGGTGCTGGGCGCGAGCCCGGCCTTCTCAGCCAGCTCGCGCAGCGACAGCCCCGCCTCCTCGCGCGCCCGCCGGAACTTCTCCGCGGCCTTGCGGAGCGAGATGTGATGGCGGTCCGGAACCGGCTGCTCCGCCCGTGCGCGCACGCTCATCGGCCCTCCCTTAGTCGGGTCCGTGCGGCGTTGTCAATAGGAATGGACGTTGCTGATAGCGAACGCCGGCGCGGGTCGTCAACGACGTCTTGCGGCGGGGGCTCACGGGGCAGCATCCGCGCGGCCGCCGCCGAAAGAGTGGCGCCGTTCGCCAGCCCGTTTCGCCCTGGTGTCGATCCGCTGCGGCTGAACCGCCTTCTCGACGACCTCGAGGTCGAGCGGGCGAGCGAGCCCCGGCGCCGGTGATCATCCGACGCGAATCTGCTCGTGTACGCGTACAACCGCGCCGCCGCCGGGCACGCGCGGGCGCGCGCGTGGTGGGAGGATCTGATCGGCCTGGCGTGGGCGGTCGTGCTCGGGTTCGTGCGTCTCGTGACACACCCTGCCGTGCTCGTGGAGCCGCTGGCGCCGCCCGCCGCGCTCGCCATCGAGCACCAGGCCGAGCTGCATTCGAACGACACCGACTTCGCCCGGTTCCCCGGCCCTCGCTGGCGCAATCCGTTGGCCTGACGCCAGGGAGCTCCGCCGCCCAGGGTCGCCTCAGCGCGGGAGCCCGAGGAGGCGCTGGGCGATCACGTTGCGCTGGATCTCCGACGTCCCGCCCATGATCGTCTCCGCGCGGGCGTAGAGGTAGGCGCGCACGATCCCGCTGCCGGCGCCGTCGCGGAGCGCCGCGTACGGCCCGAGGAGCGCCATCGCCAGGTCCTGCAGGCGCTGGTCGGTCTCGCTGCCGAGGATCTTCTCGATCGAGCTTTCGTGGCCGGGCTCGCCCGTGCGCAGCAGCGTCGTGAGGCTCCGGTACCCCGCGAGCCGCAGCAGCTCGACCTCGATGTGCGCCTGCGCGAGCCGCTGGCGGACGACGGGATCGCGCAGCGCAGCCGGCGTGCGCGTGCGCACGAGCCCGAGGAGCTGCTCCAAGCTGCGGCGGATCTTCCGCTGGAAGACGAAGGTCCACATCGGCCCGCGCTCGTGCGCGACGATGCCCATCGCGATGGCCCAGCCGGCCCCGGGCGCGCCCAGGAGATGCGCGGCGGGCACGCGCACGTCCTCGAAGAAGACCTCGCAGAACTCCGCATCGTCGGTCATCTGCCGGAGCGGCCGCACCGTGATGCCGGGGGTCTTCATGTCGACGAGCAGGAGGCTCAGCCCCTTGTGCTTCGGCGCCTCGGGCTCGGTGCGGCAGAGGAGGAAGCACCAGTCGGCGATGTCGGCGTGGCTCGTCCACACCTTCTGGCCGTTCACGACGAAGGCGTCGCCGCGGCGCTCGGCGCGGGTGCGAAGCGCGGCGAGGTCCGAGCCCGCGCCGGGCTCGGAGAACCCCTGGCACCACAGCTCCGCGCCGGAGACCATCGGCTCGAGGAACCGTGCGCGCTGCGCCGGCGTCCCGTGCGCCAGCAGCGCGGGCCCGATGAGGTCGACGTAGGACTGCGCCGGTGGCCGCGGCGCGCCCACGCGGTCGAGCGCCTGGTCGAAGAGCCAGCGCTCGACGACCGTCGCGCCGCGCCCGCCGTGCTCGCGCGGCCAGGCGATCGCCGCCCAGCCGCCGTCGTAGAGCCGCCGCTGCCAGGGGCGGGCGATCTCGAGCCACAGCGGGTCCTCGACCCGCGTCCAGCAATGGTCGCGCCGCCACGCCGCCGAGACGTTCGCCTCGAGCCAGGCCGCCGCCTCCTCGGCGAAGGCGAGCTCGCGCGCGGAGAACGCGAAGTCCATGGCGCCGGCTCCTACCACACGGGGCGCGGCGCGTCGCGGGTCAGGCGGCGGTCGGGCGGCGACGGCGCTCGCCGCGCCTCGTTGACAAGGCGTCGCACGCGCGTGTAACTCGCCGGGCGAATGAACGATCGTTCGCGGCCCCGGGTGCCCGTCAAGCCCGGCTACTTCACCATCCCCGACGACCCCGGGATGCCGCCGCGGCTGCTCGCGAGCCGCTGCGAGGCGTGCGGCGAGTACTACTTCCCGCGCCGGCGCGTGTGCGCGCGCGCGGAGTGCCTCTCCGAGCGGCTCGTCGACGTCGAGATCGGGCCGCGCGGCACGCTCTACAGCTACACGTTCGTGCACTTTCCGCTCTTCGGCTCGACCAACGTCGAGCACATCGGCTACGGCGTGGGCCAGGTGGACCTCCCCGAAGGGCCGCGGGTGCAGTTCCCGCTCGCGGGCCGCCAGGAAGAGTACCGCGTCGGGATGGCGCTCGAGGCAGAGCTCAGCACGCTGCGCCAGGACGATGCGGGGCGCGACGTGATGATCCTGCGCTTCCGCCCGGTCGGGGAGGCGGCCCGATGATGCGCAACGTGGCGGTGCTCGGCGTCGGCATGTGCCGCTTCGGCATGTGGCCCGAGAAGACCAACGCCGACATGGGCCGCGAGGCCGGGCTCGCAGCGCTCAAGGACGCGGGGCTCTCGTTTCGCGACGTGCAGGCGGCCTTCGTCGGGCAGATCTTCGCGCACGCCATGACCGGGGTGCGGGTCATGAAGGAGTTCGGGCTCACCGGGCTCCCGATCCAGCGCATCGAGAACGCGTCGGCGACCGGGGCCGCGACCTTCCGCGAGGCGTGCTGGGCGGTCGAGAGCGGGCGCTACGACGTCGTGATGGCGCTCGGCTTCGACAAGATGTCCGCGATGATCCAGTCGAGCAGCGCGGGCACCGACGCCGGCAACCTCGAGGACGCGATCCTGCCCGCGGCGTTCTTCGCCCTCTGGGCCACGCGCCGCATCCACGAGCGCGGCACGAAGCTCGAGCACCTGGCCAGGATCGCGGCCAAGAACTGGAACAACGGGGCCTTGAACCCGATGAGCCAGCGCCAGCCCACGGAGACGATCACCGTCGAGAAGGTCCTGGGGTCGGGCATGGTCGCCTGGCCGCTCACCAAGATGATGTCCTGCCCGATCGGCGACGGGGCGGCGTGCGCGATCGTCGGGCGCCCCGAGCTCGCGCGGAAGCTCAACCCCGGGCGGCCGGTGGTGCGCGTGACCGCCTCCCACCTGGGCTCGGAGAAGTACGAGCGCGGGCATCTCTTCGTGGGGCCGGTGGTCGGACCGGCGCGCATGACGGCCGACGGCGCCCGGGACGTCTACGAGCAGGCGGGCGTGGGCCCCGAGGACCTCGACCTGGTGCAGGTGCACGACGCCTTCGCCATCGAGGAGCTCGAGTACTACGAGCTGCTCGGGCTCTGCCGCCCCGGCGAGGCCGAGGCGTGCATCGAGCGGGGCGACTTCGAGCTGGGCGGGCGCTGCCCGGTGTCGACCGACGGCGGCCTCATCGCCCGCGGGCACCCCGGCGGGCCGACCGGCCTCGCCCAGCTCTGGGAGACCACGCTGCAGCTCCGCGGCGAGGCGGGCCGGCGCCAGGTGCCCGATGCGCGCATCGGCCTCTGCCAGATCATGGGCGGCGGCAGCGTCTGCGTGATCCACGTGCTCCAGCGCGACTGACGGGGAGGCCCCGTGTTCGGGCTCACCTTCACGGCGGCCGACGAGGCGTTCCGCGCCGAGCTGCGCGCCTGGCTCGCGCAACACCTCCCGGCGGAGCCGGTGCCCGAGGACGAGGCGGCGCGGCGCGCGTTCCAGCGCGCCTGGCAGCGGCGGCTCGCCGCTGGTGGCTGGGTCGGCATCCACTGGCCGCGCGCGCACGGCGGCCGCGGCGCGACGATCGCCCAGCAGCTCATCTTCACCGAGGAGATGGCGCGGGTGCGCGCCCCGGAGATCCTCGACGCGGTCGCGGTGAACATCGTGGGACCGCTGTTGATCCACGCCGGCACGCCCGCGCAGCAGGCGCGCTTTCTCCCCCGCATCCTGCCCGCCGACGAGGTCTGGTGCCTCGGGTTTTCCGAGCCGGGCGCGGGGAGCGACCTGGCTGCGCTGCGCTGCCGCGCCGAGCGCGCGGGCGACTACTGGGTCGTCTCCGGCCAGAAGGTCTGGTCGAGCAAGGCGCACTTCGCCGACTGGCTCCTGCTGCTCGTGCGCACCGACCCCGTGGCGCCGAAGCACCGCGGCATCACCTGCCTCGTCGTCGACATGCGGAGCCCCGGGGTGAGCTGGCGGCCGCTCGTCCAGATGAGCGGGCGGCGCGAGTTCAACGAGGTGTTTCTCGACCAGGTGCGGGTGCCGCTCGAGAACACCGTGGGCGCGGTGAACGGCGGCTGGCCGCTCATCCGCACGGCGCTCGCGCACGAGCGCGGCACGCTCTGGGCCTTCGACTTCAAGGTCCGGCTCGAAAACGGCGCGCACGCCCTCGCCGACCTCTACCGGCGCGGCGGCGCCGGCCGCGCGGATGCCGCGACGCTCCGCCAGCAGGTGGCGCAGGCGCACGTCGAGGCGCAGGTGTTCGCCGCGCACACGCTGCGTCTGCTGCCGCGGCTCGCCTCGGGAGACGCCGGCGCGGACGCCGCCCTGCACAAGCTCCTCGGCAGCGAGATCCAGCAGCGGGCGCAGGAGCTGGCGCAGGCGCTGCTCGGCGCGCACGCGCAGCTCGCCCGCGGCCCGCACGCCGTCGACGGCGGCGCGTGGTGCGAGTCGTATCTCTACTCGCGCTCGGTGACGATCTCGTCGGGCACGTCGGAGGTGCTGCGCAATCTCCTCGCGCAGCAGGCCCTCGGCCTGCCGCGAGGGTGACCCGGCGCCTCGAAGGCGGTGACGCCGCTCGCCGCCCGCTCGGCTACGCCGGCAAGCGGTAGAGCGCGCGGGCGTTCTCGCCGAAGATCCGCGCCCGCGCCGCCGCAGAGAGCCCCGTCGTCGCCTCGTCGAGCTCGCGCACGACGCCCGGAAACTTCGCATCCGGGTGCGGGTAGTCGCTCGCCCAGATGATGCGCTCGGCGCCGACCAGCGGATGCTCAGCCGTGAAGGCGAGCGTCGACTCGTCGGGATCGAAGGAGATATAGCACTGGCGGCGGAAGTACTCCGAGGGCTTCAGCTTGAGCCCCGGGACGTCCCAGCGGAAGACCTCGAAGTGATGATCGAGCCGCTCGAGCCAGGGCACGATCCAGCCGCCGTTGGCCTCGAGGAAGAGCACCGTGAGCTCCGGGAACCGCTCGCAGATGCCGCCCGCGCACATGAGCGCCACGCACTCCATCATGTCGAACGGGTTGGACAGGGCTTGGCTGAAGAAGATGTTGCCGAGGTTGTTGATGGGATTGGCGGGATTGGGATCGCGGCCGTAGTCGACGCCCTCGGCGCGGAAGGCCGCGTAGCCGAGCGCCCGACACGCCCCGGGCATGTCCGGGGCGAGGAAGGGATGGAAGCCCACGGGCAGCGCCAGCTCCGCGCACGTACGCCAGATCGGGTCGTAGATGGGATCGTTGAGCTTGCGGCCGCCGATGGCGGGGTTGGGGCGCAGAAAGACGCCCACGTGCCCGAGCTCCTTCGCGCGCCGGATCGTCCGCACGGCGCGCTCGACATCCTGCGTCGGCACCACGGCCACGCCGAAGAGCCGCCGCGGTGCGTGGGCGCAGAACTCGGCCAGCCACGCGTTGTACGCGTTCGCCTGCGCCTCGGCGAACTCCGCATCCTCGACGCCCGGCAGCCCGAGGAGCATGGTCGGGTAGAGGACCGCCTGGGTGATGCCCTCCAAGTCCATGTCCGGCAGCCGCGGTGCGGGCTCGAACGCCCCCGCCCGCACATCGCGGTAGCGGAGCTTGCCCGCGCGCGCGCGCTCGCGGTCGGCGAGGCTCATGCCCGCGGTGCCGGCGAGCGCGAGCCCGCCGGCGGGGCGGCGGCCGCCGTTGTAGCAGAGCCAGTCGCGCCCCTCGGCGTCGGTCTCGATGTGCCAGATGCGATCGCGGAACTTCGCGGGCGCGTGGCGCAGCATGGCGTCGGGGTGCTCGAGGACGTGGCCGTCGGCGTCGACCACGGCGGCGGGAAGGCTCGACATGCCCTTCTCATACGGAACTCCGGGGCACCGCGACAAGGGGCGCCGCGCGTGGCAGAACGGCGCATGCCCAACGCCAAGCTCTACCTCCACGAGATCATCCACATCGTCGGCGCCGGCTCCGAGCCCTACAAGCGGCACACGGCGGCCGGCTGGGCGCGCCGGGGTCGGACGGGTCGCGCCGAGCTGCTGGGCCTCTGGCAGCAGTCGGGCTCGACCGGGGACTGGCCGAAGGTCGTGAACCTCTGGGAAATGAATGGCTGGGATCACTGGGGCGAGATTCTCGAGCAGCAGTACGCCGGCGAGGGGCAGCCGCCGGCGCTCGCCCGCTGGTGGCGGCAGGCCCTCAAGTGGCGCTCGGGCGGGCACGACCGCATCCTCGAGCCCGCGCCGTTCTCGCCCACCCGCGCGGAGCTGATCGAGCGCGGGGTCCGCGGCCGCGCCTGCATCCAGGAGATCGCCACCGTGCGCCCGGGGCAGGCCGAGCAGTACCTCGAGGCGGTCGCCGCCCGCTGGCTCCCGCTGGCGGCGCGCCGCGGGCTCACGTTGCTCGGCGCCTACCGCGTCGCCATGCGCGAGACCGAGACGCTGCTGCTCTGGTGCCTGCCGACGCTGCGCGACTTCACGGCCTACCTGCGCGACCGGGCCACCGACCCCGAGAGCCGCGCCTGGGCCGAGGCCGCCCGCGCCTGGCGCACCGACTACCGCGAGACGCTCCTCGTGCCGAGCCGCTGGTGCGTCGTGCACCCGAGCTGGCGGCCGCCACGGCGGCGGGGCTAGACTTCGCCGCCATGACGACGACGCTGCGCACCGAGACCGCCGACGGCGTGCGCCACATCGTGCTCTGCCGCAGCGCCGAGTACAACACGATCACGCCGGCGCTCCGCGACGAGCTGGGCGCGGCCCTCGACGCCGCCGACGCCGATCCCGCCGTGCGCGTGATCCTGCTGCGCGCCGAGGGCCCGGCGTTCTGCGCCGGCTACGGCCTCGACTGGGCGACGGCGGCGCAGGCCGCGGAGGCGCGGGGCGAGCGCGTCTGGGACTCGGTGGCCGATCTCCGCATGATGAAGCGCTTCGTCGACGTGTACCTCAAGCTCTGGTACGCGCAGAAGCCCACGGTCGCCGCCGTGCAGGGCTGGTGCATCGGCGGCGGCACCGACATGGTGCTCTGCGCGGACCTCATCGTCGCCGCCGAGAGCGCCCGCTTCGGCTATCCGCCGGCACGCGTGTGGGGCACGCCGACGACCGCCATGTGGGTCTACCGCCTGGGGCTCGAGCGCGCGAAGCGCTACCTCCTCACGGGCGACGAGATCCCCGCGCGGACGGCCGCGGAGATCGGGCTCGTGCTCGAGGTCGTGCCCGACGAGCGCCTCCTCGCGCACGCCACCGCGCTCGCCCGCCGGATCGCTCAGGTGCCGCTGAGCCAGCTCGTGATGCTCAAGCTCCTCTGCAACCAGACCGTCGAGCACATGGGCTTCGCCGCAAGCCGCCTGCTCGGCACGCTCTTCGACGGCATCGCCCGTCACACCCAGGAGGGCCTCGACTTCGTCGCCCGCGCGCGCGAGGTGGGCTTCCGCCAGGCCGTGCGCGAGCGCGACGACCCCTTCGGCGACTACGGCAGCCGGCGCAAGCCGTGAATCGCCGCGCTTGCGTCGGCCCGCGACCGCGCGACATGCTGCGGCGATGCGCCTCGACGCCCATGGTCATCCGCTGCACACCCGCGCGCTCTCCGTAACCCTCGCCCGGCGGGCGGACGGCAGGCTCGACGCGCACGCCGACCTGCTCGACCTGCGCAAGCGCGGCTTCGTCCCCGTGGGCGGCGACCTCCAGCCCGCGGGCATCGTGCACCACATGATGCTCGACGGCGTCGTCGATCCGGCGACCGCCGTCCTCGAGAGCCTCGCCGTTCGCCAGCCGCACGTGGCCTTCGAGCCGTCGGTGACGACCGGGGGCGAGAGCTGCCGCGATCCCGCGGACCGCATGGCCGCGCTCGCGGGTGCGCGGCTCGACGCCGGCTGGAGCGCGCGGCTCTCGGCGGAGATCGGCGGGCCGCGCGGCTGCTCGCACGTGCTCACGCTGGGGCAGCTCCTCGGCTCGAGCGTGGCCTGGGCGCTGGCGCACGCCCCCGCGGGCGAGGCGCCGCAGCGCGCGGGCGAGCGCGTCTTTCGCCGCGACGTGATCGTCGACGGCTGCGAGCCCGCCGAGGGCGAGGTCGCGCTCGCGCTCCAGCTCACCGACCTCTTCTGGGCGCCGGCGCCCCCGCGGGCGCGGGCGATGGACCGTTTCGCCGCCGTGCACGAGGTGCGGGCGCTGGTAGCGGTCGACCTGGCCCGCTACGTGTTCGGCGCGATCCGGGCGGCCGAGCGGCGGCGCGTGGCCGCGACGCTCGCCGACGCGCCGTGGGTCGACCGCAGCGCCGACGTCGCGGGCCTCGCCGGCCTCGGCCTCGGGCGCGGCGTGAGCGCGGCCATCCTCGCGCGGTTTGCCGCGGCTCCCGACGATGGCCCGCTGCGCGATGCGCTCTTGATGCTCGCCCCGGCGCTCATCCAGGTGATGGCGGCGCTCTCCGAGGCGTGGCCGGCCGTGGCGCGTGCGCAGGGCTGGGTCGTCGGCATGGGCGGCCGTCCCGACTCCTGCTGGATGTGGCGGGAGGGCGGCGCGCTCTTGCGCGCGCGGACGCCGGAGGATCCGCCTACGCTGCCGCGGTGAGCCGGCGACTCATCCCTGGGTGAGCGCCGCGACCTGCATGAGGAACGGGAGATCGCCCTCGACGCGGAGGCGGCCGGTCATGAACAACTCCTGGCCGTTGAGCTTGCCTGCCTGCATGTCGAGGTAGTCCTGGAGCTTCATGCGGATCAGCGTGCGCGGCGTGGGCGCGCCGTTGAAGCACAGCTCGACGCGAAAGGGCTCGGCGCCCTCGCGCGAGAGCTCCTGGGCGAGCGTGCCCTTGAGCTGGAGCGCGCGCGCGCCGGCCTCGGGTCGAGCCTGCCGCCCCTGGGGGAGGATCAGCGCGAGCGCCGCGCCGTTGCGCCCGAGGACGGCGTCGCGCCAGTCGTCGACCGAGAGCGTGAAGGCGAGCTGCGCGTCCGCCGCGCCCCGCTCGACCGTCATCGCGCCGCCGACGATCCGGACCGTCCACTCGCCGCCGCCCTCGCCCGTCAGCCGATAGGCGAGCGTCGCGTCCGGCGCACCGGCGCCCGCCTGCGCGGCGAACCCGAGCGGGAGGAGCTGCTCGAAGAACTGAGGCGGGGTGATGTCCTCGGTGAGGACGAGGGGTGGCTGCTCGGCCATGGCCGTCTTCTGCCACGCCCGACACCAGCCGACAACGGGGGCTCGCGCTCAGCCCCCGGCCTCCGCCAGCACCCGCAGCGCCTCCACCTGCCGCGTGGCGCAGATGAGCGTGCCCACCGGGGAGGCGCGCCAGCGCTGGAGGCGGTCGCGGATGCGCTCCCTCGGGCCGACGAGCGACACCTCGTCGGCGAGCGCGTCGGGGACGAGCGCCGTCGCCTCCGCCTTCTTGCCGGCGAGGTAGAGGTCCTGGATGCGCTTCGCCTCGGCGGCGAAGCCGTAGCGGCAGGCGAGGTCGTTGTAGAAGTTCTTCTCGCGCGCGCCCATGCCGCCGATGTAGAGCGCGAGCATGGGCTTGACGAACTCGAGGCACGCCTTCACGTCGTCGCCGACGATGACGGTGACCGAGACCGCGATGTCGAAGTCGGCCGCGCTCTTCCCCGCCTTGCGAAATCCCGCTTCCAGCGGCTCGCGGTAGACCTGGGGCGCGCGCTCGGGCGAGTAGAAGATCGGCAGCCAGCCGTCGGCGATTTCGGCGGCCTGCGCGACGCTCTTCGGGCCCACCGCCGCCACGTAGATCGGGAGCTGCCGCCCGTGGAGGATGCTCCGGAGCGGCTTGCCGAGCCCGCTCGCCCCCGGCCCGTCGTAGGGGATGCGGTAGTGCACGCCGCGGTGCTCGAGCGGCCGCTCGCGCGCCCAGATCGCGCGCACGATCTCGACGTACTCGCGCGTGCGCACGAGGGGCTTCCCGTAGGGCACCCCGTGCCAGCCCTCGACCACCTGCGGCCCCGAGACGCCGAGCCCGAGGATGAAGCGCCCGCCGGAGAGCTGGTCGAGCGTCATCGCGGTCATCGCCGTCATCGCCGGCGTGCGCGCCGGCATCTGCATGATGCCGGTGGCGAGGTGGAGGCGCTCGGTGCGGGCGGCGATGAAGGCGAGCGGCGTCACCGCGTCGGAGCCGTACGCCTCGGCCGACCACACCGAATGGAAGCCGAGGCGCTCGGCTTCGAGGATCAGGTCCCAGTCGAGCGCCATCCGCGCGCCCGCGTAGCCGATGTTGAGCCCGAAGCGCATGCGGCGGTGTAGGGCCGCGCGCGCAGTTGTGTCAACTCGCGCCGCCCGCAGACTGACCGACGTGGCGCCCCTCGATCCCGCTCACCCGATGCCGCTCGCCGACGCGCTCCGCGTCCAGGCGAAGGTCTGCCGGCAGATGGGGGCGCCCTTCTACAGCGCGCTCTCGGAGCGCCTCGCCGGCGACGTCGACGCCGGTGGTCCGACCGCCACGCTCCTCGCCGCCCATCGCATGACGACGGTGGAAGCCGCGGTGCCGTTGCGCCTGCTCGGCGGCGTGCATCGGCTCGTGCTCGCGGGCCTCGCACCGGAGCTGTCGGTCCACTTCCCGTCGACCGGCGGCGACGGCGACGCCGAGGCCGCGTGGCCCGCGCTACGCGCGCTGCTCGCCGATCCGCCGCCCCTGGTGCGCGGCGCGCTCGGCCGGCCGCCGCAGACCAACGAGGTCGGCCGGTGCGCCGCGCTCGTCGGCGGGTTCCTGGTCGTCGCCCGGGACACCGGTCTTCCCCTACGCGTCCTCGAGCTGGGGGCGAGCGCGGGCCTGCACTTGCGCTTCGACCGGTACTGGTACGAAGCCGACGGGGTGGGCTTCGGCGATCCCGCGTCGCCGGTGCGCTTTCTCGACCTGTGGGACGCCGGCCGCCCGCCGCTCGCGACGCGGCTCGTGGTCGCCGACCGTCGCGGGTGCGATCGCGCGCCGATCGACCCGACCACCGACGAGGGCCGCTTGACGCTCCTCGCATACGTCTGGCCCGACCAGCCGACCCGCTTGGCGACGCTGCGCGCGGCGCTCGCCGTCGCGCGGGACTTCCCCGTGACGATCGACCGTGGTGAGATCCCCGGCTGGCTGCGGGAGCGCCTGCGCGAGCCCGTCGAGGACCGCGCGACGGTCGTCGTCCACTCGATCACCTGGCAGTACCTGAGGGCGGAAGAGCGTGCCGACGTGGCGGCGACGCTCGCCGCCGCCGGTGCGCGCGCGACCGGTGCGGCGCCGCTCGCCTGGCTGCGACTCGAGCCGGCCGCGGATCCGGCCCACACGGACCTCCGGCTCACCGTGTGGCCTCGTGGCGAGGAGCGCCTGCTGGCGACGGCGGGCTATCACTGGGGCCGGGTGCGCTGGCTGGCGTGATCGGAGGCGCGCGATGACGGTCGAGTTCTGGTACGAGTTCGCGAGCACGTACTCCTATCTGAGCGCGATGCGGATCGAGACGGCCGCACGCGCGGCGGGCGTGGCAATCGTCTGGCGGCCCTTCCTCCTCGGGCCGATCTTCGCGCAGCAGGGCTGGAACGACTCGCCGTTCAACCTCTACCCGGCCAAGGGCCGCTACATGTGGCGCGACCTCGAGCGGCGGGCGGCGCGCCACGGCCTCGCGTTCCGCCGGCCGAGCCGCTTCCCGCGCAACGGCCTCACGGCGGCGCGGGTGGCCCTCGTCGCCGCCGAGGAGGGCTGGTGCGCGGCGCTCACACGCGCGGTGTTTCACGCGAGCTTCGCCGAGGACCGCGAGATCGGCGAGGCGGCGGTGATCGCCGACATCGTCGGGGCGCTCGGGCACGACGCGGGTGTGACGCTCGCGCGCGCGGAGGAGCCGCGGCTCAAGGACGCGCTGCGGGCGCAGACCGCGGCGGCCGTGGCCCGCGGCATCTTCGGGGCGCCGAGCTTCGTCGTGGGCGAGGAGCTCTTCTGGGGCGACGACCGGCTCGAGGAGGCGCTCGCGTGGGCCCGGCCCGGCGGACGGCCGCGTCCGTGAGATCGCCTTGCGCCGCCGCCCGGCGCTGGTAGCCTGGGCGACATGGTATCGATCCGGCTGCTCGTCGTCGTGTCCCTCGTCGTGGCGCTCGCCGCCGCGCCGGCGCGGGCGCAGACGGCGCCGCGGAAGCTCGGCCGCGCGCTCGCGGCGATGACCACGAGCTTCCTCGAGGTGCCGGGCAACATGGTGGCCGAGACCCGCGCCGAAGGACCAGGGGAGGGCATCCCGCTCGGCTTCGCCAAGGGCCTCGGCATGATCGTGGTCCGCACGCTCGTCGGCGTCTACGAGTTCGTGAGCGCGCCCTTCCCGGCGCCGGCAGGCTATCGCCCGATCATCGAGCCCGAGTTCCCGTGGAGCTACTTCCAGGAGCCGTCGCCGCGCAGCCCCCTCGGGCGTCGGCGCCGCTGACGAGCGCCGCGCGGCGTACCTTGCCGCTCGCGGTGCGCGGCAGCGCCGCGACCAGCGTGAGCCGCCGCGGCAGTTTGTAGGCGGCGAGCCACGGGCGGCAGGCCGCGCGCAGCTCGTCGAGCGTCGGCTTTGCGGCGCCCCGCGGCACGACCCACGCGGCCACGGCCTCCCCCCACTCGGGATCGGGCACGCCCGCGACCGCGGCCTCGGCGATGTCCGGATGGCGCAGCAGCGCCGCCTCGACTTCCGCGGGATCCACGTTCTCCCCGCCGGTGACGATGACGTCGTCGCACCGGCCCCGCACGACGAGCCGGCCCCCGGGCAGGAGCCGACCCGCGTCGCCCGTGTGGAGCCAGCCGTCGGCGGCGAGGCAGGCGGGCGCCACGGTCGGGCCGCGGACGAGGATCTCGCCCGCCTCGCTCACCCGGACCTCGGTGGGCCAGAGCGGCGCCCCGACCTCGCCCGGCTCGGTGACGGGCTCGTCGGGGGCGAGCGTCGCCACCTGCGAGGCGGCCTCGGTGAGCCCGTAGGTGAGCGCCACCGGGAGCCCCCGCGCCCGCGCCGCCGCCGCGAGCGCGGGCGGCGTGCCGGCCCCGCCCACGAGCACGCAGCGCAGCGCCGGCGGCCGCCCCTCGAGGTGATCGAGCACGCGCGCGAGCATCGTCGGTACGAGCGAGACCATCGTGATCCGCTCCTCGACGAGCGCGCGCGCCACGGCGGCGGCGTCGAAGCGGCGGTGCAGCACGACCGTCGTGCCGGCAAGCGCGCTGCGCACGAGCACGGCGAGCCCGCCCACGTGCGTGAGCGGGAGACACGCGAGCCAGCGGTCTTGGCGGTCGACGCCGAGCCGGGCCAGGCTGCCCGCGGCGCTCCAGAGGTGGTTCGCTGCCGTCAGCACGACGGGCTTGGCGACGCCGCTCGTGCCCGAGGTGAAGACGATGGTGTGCGCGGCGTCGAGGTCGAGGACCGGGGCGGGCACGCGCGGAGCCGGGGCGCCGGCCGCGAGCGCCTCGGGCGTCAAGTGCGCCGCGCCCGCGGCGCGCGCGACCGTGGCCGCGTCCTCGCCGCCGACGACGAGGTCGACCCGTGCCTCGGCCGCCTGCCGCGCGGCCTCCGTCGGCGTGAGCCGCGCATCGAGCAGCACGAGCGTGGCGCCGGCGCGCGGGACCGCGTGCACCAGCGCGACCAGCTCGCCGCTGTTCGGGAGCAGCGTGGCGATGCGCGCGCCGCGGCCGACCAGCCGCCGGGCGAGGGCCTCGACACGGGCGGCGAGCGCGCGAAAGCTCACCCGCACGCCGTCCACCTCGAGCGCCGGATGATCGGGACGCGCGGCCGCCTGGTGCGCGAGCCAGTCCGGGACGATCATGCCGTGCGCCAGCGCGCGAGCGCCGCGGCGTCGAGCGCCACCCCGAGGCCCGGGCCCCGCGGCGGGCGCATCGTCGGGCCGCTCGGGATGGCGGGCGTCACCACGTCGCCCGCGAGGAGCCCGCCCGTCGCCACGCCGCAGGCCCGCAGCGGCCCGGGCAGCGCCGCAGCGAGGTGGAGCGCCGCCGCGGTGCCGATGCCCGTGTCGATCGCGGTGGTGACGGCGACGTGCAGCCCCGCGGCGGCGGCCGCCTGCGCCGCCGCCCGCGCGCGTGCGAGCCCGCCCACCTGCACGAGCTTGAGCACGACCGCGTCGGCGGCATCCGCCGCGGCGAGCGCCCGCACCGCCTCGGGCCCGGTGACCGCCTCGTCGGCCGCGACCGCGACGCCGCCTCTGCGCCGCACGCAGGCCATGCCGGCGATGTCCGCAGGGGCCACCGGCTGCTCGAGCCACTCGAGCCCGAGCGGCCGCAGCCGCCGGGCGACGCGCACCGCCGTCGCGACGTCCCAGCAGCCGTTCGCGTCGGCGCGCAGCGCGACGTGGGGGAGCGCCGCGCGGGCGGCGGCGACGCGCGCCACGGCGGCCGCGGCGTCGGGGCCCACCTTCACCTTCGCGCACGCGTACCCCGCGTCGCCCCCGAGGCCCGGCGGCGCGCTCGCCGTCACCGCCGCGCGCGCGGGGCCGCCGAGTAGCTCGCACACCGCGCGGCCGCTCGCGCGTGCAACCAGGTCGTGGAGCGCCACGTCGAGGGCGCACGCGGCGGCGACGGGCAGCGCCGCCGCCTCTGCGAGGAGCGCGTCGAGACGGGAGGCATCGGCGCCGACGAGCCAGCGCGCCGCCCCGGCGAGGGCCGTGCGCACCGCCGCCAGCGCCGCCTCGGCAGCGGCGGGATGCGGCGCCGCCTCGCCGAGCCCGACGGCGCCGTCGGCGTGGAGCACGACCACGAGGCCGCGGCGCGCCGCTATCGGGCCACACGCCGTGGCGAGCGGCGCGCGCAGCGGGATCGCGAAGGGAATCGCCTCGAGGCGGCGGATGGTCACCACGCGAGCCCTCCGGCGAGCAGCGCACCGAAGACGAGGTGAAGCCGCGCGGTGGCGGCGAGCGCGGCGTTCAGCGTCGGGCCGTCGGTGGCGTCGAGCACGGCGCGCAGGGGGCGGCGGGCGAGCGGGGCGCTCGCCCAGGCGAGCAGCGCGGCCGGAGGGATCATTCCGCCGGCCATGAGCACGGCGGGAGCCGCAAAGGCGCCCGCCACGCAGAGCGCGTAGAGCGCGCGGCCGCCGCGGCGCCCGAGGCGCACGGCGAGCGTCCGCTTGCCCGCGCGCCGGTCGCCGTCGACGTCGCGGACGTTGTTGACGGCGAGGATGGCCGCTGCGAGCAGGCCCACCGGCAGGGACGCGCCGAGCCCGGCCGGGCTCACCCGACCGGCCTGGACGAGCTCCGTGCCGGCGACGGCCACGGGGCCAAAGAAGAGCAGCACACACGGCTCGCCGAGGCCGTGGTAGGCGAGCGGCCACGGCCCGAGCGTGTAGAGCGCGGCGGCGGCGATCGCGGCCGCGCCGACGGCGAGCAGCGGCCAGCCGCCGCGCGCTGCGAGCAGAAGCCCGAGGAGCGCCGCGAGCGCGAGGCAGCCAAGGCCGGCGGCGGCGACCTGCCGCACGGGGAGGAGTCCTGCCTGCACGACGCGTACGGGCCCGAGGCGGCCGGGACCGTCCGCGCCGCGGCGGAAGTCGCCGACGTCGTTCAGCAGGTTCGCGCCGATCTGGAGGAGGAGCGCCACCGCAAGCGCCCCCGCAGCGAGCAGCGGATGCCACGCACCCGCGCGCGCCGCCGCGGCGGTGCCGACGAGCACCGGCGCCACCGCGGCCGGGAGCGTGCGCGGGCGCAGCGCGAGGATCCAGCGTCTCACGGGAGACGCGGGAAGCGGCCGAAGTCGGGCGGACGCTTCTCGAGGAACGCCTGCTTTCCCTCCTTTGCCTCCTCGGTCATGTAGTAGAGGAGCGTCGCGTTCCCGGCGAGCTCCTGGAGGCCCGCGAGCCCGTCGGTGTCGGCGTTGAACGCGGCCTTCAGGCAGCGCAGCGCGAGCGGGCTCAGCGCGAGCATCTCCCGGCACCAGCGCACGGTTTCCGCCTCGAGGTCGGCGAGCGGCACGACCGCGTTGACGAGCCCCATCTCGCGCGCCTCGGCCGCGGTGTAGCGGCGGCAGAGGAACCAAACTTCGCGGGCCTTCTTCTGCCCGACGATGCGGGCGAGGTAGCCCGCCCCGTAGCCGCCGTCGAAGCTGCCGACGCGCGGGCCCGTCTGGCCGAAGACGGCGTTGTCGGCGGCGATCGTGAGATCGCAGACGACGTGGAGCACGTGCCCGCCGCCGATCGCGTAGCCCGCGACCATCGCCACGACGGGCTTCGGCAGCGCGCGAATCTGCCGCTGGAGGTCGAGCACGTTGAGCCGCGGCACGCCCGCGCGGTCGAGGTAGCCCGCGCTGCCGCGGATGCGCTGGTCGCCCCCGGCGCAGAACGCCTCGTGCCCCGCCCCCGTGAGCACGACCACGCCCACGGCCGGATCGTCGCGCGCGGCGGCGAACGCGTCGGCGAGCTCGTGCAGCGTCTCCGGACGGAAGGCGTTGCGCACCTCGGGGCGGTTGATCGTGATCTTCGCGATGCCGCGCGCCTCGGCCTCGCCGAGCTCGTAGCGGATGTCGGTGTACGCGCGCGCGGCGCGCCAGGTGATCTCCATGACGGGTCTCCTTTCGAGGAAGCGTTCGACCACGGCCGCGAACGCGGCCGGATTCTCGAGATGCGCGGCGTGTCCCGCCTCGGGGACGACCGCGACCGTCGCCCGCGGGAGCCGGGCCGCCATCGCCGCGGCGTGGCGGCGGTAGACGGCATCGTCGGCGCCGACCACGAGCAGCACGGGCACGGCGATGCGCGCGAGCGCGTCCCAGAGCGGCGCCTGGACGCCGGGCCCGAGCGCCCGCAGCGCCGCGGCGAGCCCCGCCGCCGTGTTGGCGAGCCGCACGGCACGGGCCCGCGCGCGCACGGCGGGCGGGAGCCGTGCCTGGCTCGCGAAGAGCGGCTGGGCGAGCCAGCGGTCGACGAACGCCGCGAGGCCGTCGCGCTCGATCGCGTCGGCGAGCGCCGCGTCGGCGGCGGCGCGCGCCGCGCGGGTGTCCTCGTCGGCGATGCCGGGCGAGCAGCTCTCGAGGACGAGGCGGGCGACGCGGGCCGGATGGCGCAGCGCCACGTGCAGAGCGGCCCGGCCGCCGAGCGAGTAGCCGAGCCAGTCGGCGCACCCGATCCCGAGCCGGTCGAGGACCGCGACGAGCGCGTCGGCGACGTCGGGGAGACGGATATCCGGGGCCGGCAGCGGCGAGCGCCCGTGGCCGGGCAGGTCGACGGCGATCACGCGCCGCCCCGTAAAGGCGAGCGTCCAGTCGGCGCTGCTGCCGGTGAAGCCGTGCAGCAGGACGAGGGGCGGGCCCGCGCCGCGCACCGTGGCGTGGAGCATCACGGGGGGCCTCCGAGCGCGGCGCGCGCCGCCGCCCAGGCGCGGGCGTGCGCGGCGACGCTCGCCGGGCGCGCGATGTCGAGCGCGACGATGGTCGTGCCGGCCGCGGCGAGGGCGTCGGTGAGCGCCGGGGCGAGCGCGGCGGGCTCGCGCACCCGCACGAAGGCCGCGCCGTACATCTCGACGGCCGGTCGGAAGTCGAGCCCGTGCGGGGTGACGAACAGCTCCTCCCAGCGCGCGTCGCACTCGGCCGTCGGCAGGAAGTGGAAGATGCCCCCGCCGTCGTTGTCGAGCACGACGAGCACCGCCCGAAGCCCGTACCGGCGGGCGGCGAGGAGGCCGTTCATGTCATGGTAGAATGCGAGATCGCCGCCCAGGCCCACGACCGGTCCCGTGCCGGCCGCGGCGCCGAGCACGCTCGAGACGAAGCCGTCGATGCCGCTCGCCCCGCGGTTCGCGAGCACGCGGACGGGGGGCGCCGTGACGGGCCAGAAGGCGTCGAGCGCGCGCACCGCGAGACTGTTGCCGACGTAGAGGGTCGCCTCGGCGGGCAGGGTGGCCGCGAGCGCCCGTACGGCATGCGCCTCGAACGGCGCGCGCTCCTGCGCGACGGCGGCGGCGAGCGCGCGGCGCGCCGCCGCTCCCGCCCGCCGCCAGCGCTGAGCCCAGCCGTTGTCCGGCCGGGGGGCGCCGAGCGCCGCGGCGAGCGCCGTCGCGGTCGCGGCGGGCGGGCCGTGCAGCAGATGGGTCCCCGCACCCGTGGGCTCGGGCCACGTGCCCGTGCCGTCGAGCACGAGGTGGACCGGCGCGCCCCAGGCAGCGAGGCGCTCGGCGAGCGCCTTCGAGGTGGGAGGGGCGCCCAGGCGCACGATCGCGTCGGGCACGTGCGCGGCGGCGAAGGCCGCGGTGCGCGCGAGGGCGTCGTGAGCGTCGACCAGGTGGGCAGCGAGCGGCGGCCGGCGGAGATTCGAGGCCGGCTCGGCGACGACCGGTGCGCCCAAGGCCGCGGCGAGCGCGGCCACCGCCTCGGGCAGCGCAGGGTCGGGGTCGTCGAGCGGCCCGCAGACGAGGAGCGGCCGGTGCGCGCGGGCGAGCGCGGCGGCGGCCTCGGCGACCGCCGCAGGCGCTGGCGCAAGCAGCCGCGCGCCGACCCGGGTCCACGGGGCGCCGTCCGGGCGCGGAGCGTCGCTCATGGGTGCGGCGAGCAGCGGCTCGCGGAAGGGGCAGTTCACGTGCACCGGCCCCGCGGGCGGTCCGGCGGCTGCGGCCGCCGCGCGACAGGCGAGCGTGCGCGCGTGGCGGGCGGCCCGAGGTGCCTCGGCGGCGTCGAGCTCGACGAACCAGCGCACGTGTGTGCCGAAGAGACGGAGCTGGTCGATCGTCTGGCCGGCGGCGCAGTCCCGCAGCTCGGGCGGCCGATCGGCGGTGAGCACGACGAGCGGCACGTGCGCGTAGAAGGCCTCGACCACGGCGGGAAGGAGGTTCGCTGCCGCGGTGCCCGACGTGCAGGCGATCACGACCGGGGCGCGCGTGGCCTTGGCGAGACCGAGCGCGAAGTAGGCGCCCGAGCGCTCGTCGACGTGGGACCACGTGCGCAGCCCCGGATGGCGCGCGAGCGCGAGGGCGAGCGGCGTCGAGCGGCTCCCGGGCATCACGCAGGCGTGGCGGATCCCGGCACGCGCGAGCTCGTCGACGAACGCGGGCACGTCGGGGCGGCCGGGGGGCATCACGGTTCCAGCAGGGCGCCGAGCAGCGGGCGCATCTTGAGGCGCGTCTCCTCGAGCTCCGCCTCCCACCGCGAGCCCGCGACGATCCCGGCGCCCGCGTGCAGCAGCGCCCGGCGGCCCTCGACGAGCGCCGTGCGCAGCGCCACCGCGACCTCGCCGCCGCGGCTGCCGATCCACCCGACGCCCCCGGTGTACCAGCCGCGCGGCACGTCCTCGCGGCCGGTTAGCGCCGCGAGCGCTGCGGCACGCGGCGTCCCGCACACCGCCGGCGTCGGGTGGAGCGCGGCGACGACGTCGAGGAGCCCCACGCCGGGCTCGAGGCGGCCGGTGACCTGGGTGCAGAGGTGCTGCACGCTCGCCGCGGGCACGACCCGCGGTGCGGGCGCGGCGGCGAGCGCCCGGCAAAGGGGGGCGAGACGGCGCAGGAGGTCGTCGACCACGAGCGCGTGCTCGTGTCGCTCCTTGTCGCTCGTCGCGAGCGCGCGCGCGAGCGCGCGATCGGCGACGACGGTGGTCCCGCGCGCGGCCGTGCCGGCCACGGCGGCGGTGACGAGCCGGTCGTCGTACACGGCGGCGAGCCGCTCGGGGGTGGCACCGAGGAACGTGGCCGCGCCGCGTCCGACGGCGAAGACGGTCGCCCCGGGGTAGGCGCGGCGGAGGGCGGCCACGACGCCGAGCGGATCGAACGGGGCATTCGCCTCGACCGCACACGCGCGCGCGAGCACGACCTTCTCGAGGCGACCCGCGGCCACGTCGGCGCGCGCGGCCTCGACGGCGTCGCGCCAGCGGCGCGGGCTTGTGAGGCCGAGCACGCGGTAGCGGGCGGGCGCGCTTCCCGGCGGCGGCGCCGTATCCCGGCACGCGAGCGCGGCGCGCCCGCGCGCGAGCATCTCGTCGAGCTCCGGCCCGGGGCCGCCCGCGGCATCGAGCGCCGCCGCGACCAGCCGGGCGGACCCGCGCCGGCGCACCACGGCGAGCCGCGGCACCACCCATTCCGCCGCCGCAAAGCCCCGCCACGGCCCCGCGGGGACGTGCGCCGCGTCGAAGGCGAAGCCGCCCAGGAGGACGGCCGCCGCGGGAAGCCGCCGCTGCTCGGCCGCGACGGCGGCGAAACGCCGTGTCCCCGTCCCGCGCACGACGAGCGCGGCGCCGACGGCCGCGATCGCCTCGCCCGCCGCGGCGCGCTCCCAGAAGAAGCGGTGCTCGTCGGGCAGGGCCCGGAGCAGCGCGAGCGGGTCGACGTCGGGCGGAAGCCGGAGCGTGCGGACGACGAGCGTCGGCGCGGCATCGGCCGCGAGCGCGAGGCGGCTCATGCGGCGCGGCGCCCCGTGACGAGCTGCGCCGCGTGGGTCACGAGCGGGCGAACGCGGCACGTGGTGAAGCCGGCGGCCGTGAGCATGGCGAGCAGCGCCGGCGCGTCGGGCAGGTAGGCGACCGACCGGGGGAGGTACGCGTACGCGGCGCGGTCGGCGAGGAGCGCCCCCAAAAGCGGCACGACGCGCGCAAAGTAGAAGCGGTGCGCGGCGCGGGCGAGCCGGCCGCGCGGGGCGGCGACCTCGAGCAGCACGAGCCGCCCGCCGGGTCGCAGCACGCGCGCCGCCTCCGCGAGCACGGGCTCGATCGCGACGAAGTTGCGCAGCGCGAAGCCGCAGAGGACCGCGTCCATGCTGCCGCTCGCCACGGGCAGCGCGGCCGCGTCGCCGCGGACGAGCCACGCCTGCGGGCGGCGGCGGCGCGCGGCGGCGAGCATCGCCGGCGCGAAGTCGACGCCGAGCGCCTGTGCACCCGCCGCCGCCGCGAGGGCGGCGAGGTCGCCGGTGCCGCAGGCCACGTCGAGCGCCCGCTCGCCGGGGCCGAGCCCGGCGGCGGCGAGGGCCGCCCGGCGCCAGCGACGATCGAGCCGGCAGGTGAGGAGCGCGTTCAGCCGGTCGTAGCGGGGCGCGATGCGGTCGAACATCGCGCGCACCACCGCGGCCTTCTCCCCGGGCGCAGGCAGGGCGGAACCTAGCGCCACGCGATCTCCAGGCGGCCCGCGTCGGCGGCGGCGAGCGCGTGCCGCAGCCCGGCCGCATCGCCTGCGCGCTCGAGGCGCGCGATCGCGCGGGCGATCAGCGTCCGCTGAAAGTGATGCGCGACGAGCGCCGTCACCGCCGGCAGGAGGCGGCGGAAGGCGGCCACGACCTCGGCCGGGTCGCGCTCGGCGCCGCTGCGGTCGCGGCGCACGTGGCGGTCGAAAAGCGCGATCGCCTCGTCGACGACGTCGCGCACGTTCTCCGCGTGGCGGAGGGCGAGCCCGAGGAGCGACGCCAGCGGCAGGCCCTCGTTGAGGATGCCGAGCGCCGCGCGCGCCATCTCGACGTCGAGCGTGCCGTAGCGCGGCCGCCCGCCCACGCGCAGTGGCTCGACGATGCCGGCGTCCTCGACGGCGGCGATGAGCGACTCGGGCACCCCGGCCTCGACCGCGAGGTCGCTGCGGCTGAGGGTGCGCTCCCCCCGCTCCTCGGCGAGCGCGCGCAGGAGAGCCGCGCCCGTGCCGCGCGTGCGGGGCCCGAGCAGCCGCCGGATCACGCTGAGCGGGAATCCCTCGCGCTGGAGGCGGCGGATGCGGCGCAGCCGGTTCAAGTGCCCGTCGGTGTAGACCGCGTGGCGGCCGACGCGGCGGGGCCGGGGGAGCAGGCCCTTCGCCTGGTAGAAGCGGATCGTGTCGACACGCACGTGCGCCGCCGCGGCGAGCTGCTCGACCCGATATTGCATGTCGCAACTCTGTGAGTGATCGCTCGCAGCGAGTCAAGGGGGCCGGTTTGCGCTCGCGCCGCCCGCCGCCTAGGAACGGCGCGTGGGAAGCAAGGGTCGTCCCTATCGCACGGTGGCGGTCGAGGGCTTCGAGGTCCTCGTCGGCAAGGGGGATACGGAGAACGACGTGCTCACGTTCGAGGTGGCGGCCCCGCATGACTTCTGGCTGCACGTCGCGGGCGGTGTGCCGGGCAGCCACGTCGTCGTGCGCAATCCCGACGGGCTGGAGGAGCTGCCGCGGCCGGTGCTGGTCGCGGCGGCGGAGCTGGCGGCCTGGTACTCGAAGGCGCGCGCGGCGCCGCGGGTCGAGGTGCACGTCTGCCGCGTGGCCGACGTGAGCAAGCCGCGCGGCTTTCCGCCGGGGAAGGTGCTGATCGCGCGCTGGAAGCGCCTGCGCGTGCGGCCGCGCGACGCCGCTCAGCGCCCGGCGCGCGAGAGCCCCCAGAGCAAGAGCCCGTAGGCGGCGAGCGCGCCCACGACCGCCAGCGCTGCCCGCACGCCGGCGGGAAGGCGCCGCCGCGCGCGCCGGCGCCCGGCACGGCCGGTCACGACGACGCTCTCGGGATGGGCGAGCATCTCGCGCAGGGCAAACGCGCTCTCGGGACGGTCGGCGGGGTCGCGCTCGAGGGCGTGGAGCACGATCTCCTCGAGGGCGGGGGAGACCTCCGGCCGCTGCGGGCGCAGCGGCGGCGGATCGTCCTGGAGCTTCGCGCGCATCGCCGCGTAGACGTTCTCGGCGGGGAAGGGCACCGTGCCCGTCAGCATCTCGTAGAGGATCACGCCGAGCGCGTAGATGTCGGTGCGCGCGTCGCCGCGCTTGCCCTTGATCTGCTCGGGCGCCATGTAGTCGGGCGTCCCCACGGTCTGCGACAGCCCGGCCCAGGTCATCTTCCGCAGCGTGGTGTCGAGGGCGATGCCGAAGTCCATGAGCTTCACCCCGCCGTCGGGCCGCAGCATGACGTTTTCCGGCTTGAGGTCCCGGTGCACGACGCCGTGCTCGTGCAGGTAGACGAGCGCATCGGCGATCGCGAGCGCGATGGCGACCGCGGTCGCCACCGGGAGCCGCGTCTCGCGCCGCAGCCGCTCGCGCAGGAGCTCGCCCTCGACCAGCTCCATGGCGAGGTAGAGGCGGCTCTTCCGCTTCGGCCGCAGGACCTTGATGATCGCCGGGTGATCGAGCCGCTGCCCGATCTCCTCCTCGCGCCGGAAGCGCTCGTGGAAGACCAGGTCGCTCGCGTAGGCGAGGTGCGGGATCTTGAGCGCGACGAGGTGGCCGTTCTCGCGGTCGCGCGCGCGGAAGATCGTCGCCATGCCGCTGCGCGCGATGATGTCGGCGAGCTCGTACTGGTCGACGATGTCGCCGGGCGCCGGCTCGCCCATGCGCGGCGGACCTTATCCGGCGGCCGATGCGCCCGCAAGCCTCAGCGCCAGAGCCGCCAGCGGGTGCGCGCCGTCGCCGCGGGGCAGCGCAGCACTGCCGCGACCTGCACGCTCAAGTTGTCCTCGCCGCCCTCCTCGCGGCCGCGCCGGATGAGCGCGCGGCAGGCGGCCTCGGGGGGATGCGCGCGGACCAGCTCGGCGATCTCGGCCTCGGGTACGCAGCCGTGCACGCCGTCGCTGCATTGGACGAGCACGTCGCCGGCACGCAGGTCCATGCGCAGGAGGTCGACGCCGACGATGAGCTCGCGGCCGAGGCAGCGCGTGACGAGGTTGCGCCGCGGATGGGTTCGCGCCTCCTCGGGGCGCAGGATGCCGTAGGCGACCTGCTCGGCGACCCACGTGTGGTCCTTCGTGAGCTGCGTGAGCGTGCCGTCGCGGAGCAAGAAGAGCCGGCAGTCGCCGACGTGCGCGGCGACGAGCGTGCTGCCGACGATCGCGCTTGCGGTGAGCGTCGTCGCCATGCCGCGCAGCTCGGGCACCGTGATGCCCTTCTGGTAGATGGCGAGGTTCGCTTCCTGCACGGCCCGCTTGAGCGACTTCGGCAGCGCGGCCCCGCCGGGCGCGCGCTCCATCTCCCGGCCGAGCACCTCGAGGGCGAGTGTGCTCGCTTCCTCGCCGGCCGCCGCCCCGCCGAGCCCGTCGGCGACGGCGAAGACGAGCCCGTCCTCGAACGGCCAGTGGCCCACGGCGTCCTCGTTGTTCGTGCGGACGAGGCCGACATCCGTGAGCTGGAAGAAGTCGATCTCGAGCATCCGACGCCGACGGCGCCGGCTGCCCCCGGGCGGCCGGCGCCGTCTCTCCGCCGAGCCTCCTCCCCTCGGCTAGGCGACCTGACGGGGAGCCGCCAGGATCGCCCGTCCCGTGCGGCGGCTGCGCACCAGCACGTAGAGCGTGCTCATCACGGCCCAGCCACCAGCGATCGCAAAGCAGATGTACGCCTCGTGCACCGAGTCCGCGTTGCCGATGATGTAGAGGTAGAGAATCGAGATCAGCATCGCCACGTTGGCGAGGAGCCCCAGAACCGGCACCACGTAGTGCTTGATCACGTGCCGGTCGTGCCGCTCGGCGAACGCGACGATCGTCCAGAGACAGGTGAGCGCGTAGAGGACGAACGTGCCCAGGTTCGACGCGAGCGTGATGCCCGTGAGCCCCACCACCGACTGCACGCCGATCGCCGCGATCAGGCAGGAGACGCCGACCAGCACCCAGATCGCCCGGTGCGGCGTCGCGTAGCGGCCGTGCATGGCGCCGAGCAGCTCGGGCATCTCGGCGTCCTGCGCCATCGCGTAGCTCACCCGCACCGCCGTGTTGAGGCACGAGAGCGTGGTGCCGAGGATCGCGAGGGCCACCGTCACGGCGATCGTGATCATGAGGCCAAAGCCGACGCCGCCGAGAAGCGTGTTGCCGACGAGGATCGCCATGTCGCCGATCGGCGCGCTCGAGGCTGCGGCCGCGGCCATGCCGGTCACCGCCGCGTTGTTCGCGTCGGTGCCGACGAGCGTCTCGGCGACCATGTAGTTCGCGGCGAAGTACTCGAACAGGTAGGCGAAGAGCCCCTGGACGACCAGCGAGAGGATCACCGCGCGGGGGATGTCGCGGCGGGGGTTGATGGTCTCGGCCGCGAACGCCGTGCAGCTCTCGAAGCCGACCAGGATGAGGATCGCGATCGTCGACTGGATCATCGTGCCCGCGAAGGTGTGGGGGCGGATCACGTCCCAGGCGCTGCCGAACGCCCACTGGCTGGCGTGCTGCGGGTTGGTCCAGCGGTAGTAGATGGCGAGACAGCTAAAACCGACGAGCGTCGCGAGCTGCACCACGTTGATGATGATCGACGTCATGGTCGAGCCCGTGATGCCGCGCACCGCGATGTAGCCGTTCAAGAGGGCGAAGAGCACCGCGATCACGATGAGCGTGGGCGTCGAGAGCGTGGCGCCGGTGAACTGCTGGTAGATGTAGCCGATCAGCGTCGCCATGAAGGCCACCATCACGCCCGGGTACACCCAGTAGAAGAGGTGCGCGGCCCAGCCGGTGACGAGCTTGGCGAGCCGGGCCCAGCGGTGGTGCGCCTGGTTCTCGCGGTCGAGGAAGGCCTTCTCGGCGAAGTAGTAGGCGCTCCCGAAGCCCGCCTCGGGGTAGAGCCGCGCGAGCTGCCCGTAGGAGAAGGCGGTGAGGAACGCGAGGACGAGCGCGAAGGCGATGCCCGACCACATGTCGGTCGCGACGGAGCTGCCGTCGGGCGCCGTCGCAGCCGCCTGGAGCTGGTAGGTGATCCAAAGAAAGGCGCCTGGCGCGATCAGCGCCATGGCGTTCATGGTGACGCCGGTGAGCCCGAGCGTCGGCTTGACGGTCGCAGTCTGCGTCTGCTGAGCCATGGGTCCTCCTCCCGGGGACCAGGACACCGCAACCCGCGTGCCACGGACGGCGCGCGTCGAATCGGGGGCGCCGAGTGAGCGGGCGTTGCCGCTGCCCGCCGGCCGGGCAGCGCCGCAGCAAAAAGAGGCAGGCCCCGCCCGCCGCGGCTCAGGCGAAATAGTGCCCGGCGTTCACGTCGAGCGTCTGCCCGGTAATCGCGCGGGAGCGGTCGGAGGCGAAGAACACGACCGCCTCGGCCACCTCGGCCGCCGTCGGGATGCGGCCGAGCGCGGTGCGCGCGGCGACCTCGGCGTAGACGGCCTCGGACGTCGTCCCCCGCTCGGCGGCGAGCTTGGCGAACCACCGCTCGAGGTTCGGGCCCCAGATGTAGCCGGGGACGACCGAGTTCACCCGGATCCCCGCCGGCCCGAGCTCCTTCGCCATGGTTCTCGCCGCGACGAGGAGCGCCCCCTTGGAGGCGGCATAGCCCCCGAAGCGCGGCTCGATCACCCGCATCGACATCGAGCCGATCATCACGATCGCGCCGCCGCCCGCGGCCTTCATGGGCGGGACGACGGCCTGGGAGAGCGTGACCGCCCCGAAGACGTTGACGTCGAAGATTGCCCGCCAGTGGTCCATCCGCGCGTCCTCGACCGCCTCGTAGGGCGCGCTGCGAAACGCGTTGTTGACGAGCACGTCGATGCGGCCGAACGCCGCCAGGGCGGCCTCGACGAGCCGGCGGCAGTCCTCCGCGCGCACGATGTCGGTCGGCACGGCAAGCGCGCGGCGGCCGGCGGCGCGCACCGCGGCCGCGACCTCCTCGAGCGCCTCGGGGGTGCGTGCGGCGAGCACCACGTCGGCCCCCTCGCGTGCAAAGGCGCAGGCGATGGCGCGGCCGAGCCCCGGCCCGACGCCCGAGACGATGCCGACGCGCCCCGCGAGCAGCACGGCAGGCTACCGCCACCCCGCGGCCCGGCGCATGCGCGTCGTCGAGTGGACCGGGTCGCGGTCGAAGCGGGGGATCACCTCGCGGCCGAAGAGCGCCACCGACTCGAGCGCCACCGCCTGCGGCTGGGTGGAGGCGAGAATGCCGAAGATGAGCTGATCGCAGCCGACCTCGACGTAGCGCGCGACCGCGCGGGCGCACTCCTCGGGGTCGCCGACGATGCGGCTGCCGCTGGCGATGCGCGCTTCGAGCTCCTCGGGCGTGGGCTCGGGAATGCGCTGCGGCCACGGCGGCACCCCGGCCGGCCGGGGGAAGGTGTCGAGGTAGCGAAAGACGAGGCTCGTGTGGTAGCCGCTGCCCATCGCGAGCGCGACCTCGCGCGCCCGCCGGCGGTCGGGCAGGCAGACGAGCTGGGTGACGCAGGCGACGTTGTCGTTGATCCAGGCCCCGACGGGCTCCGCGCGGCGGATCGCCTCCTTGTACGTCCGGATGAGCGGGGCGAAGTCGGCCGGTGCGCCGAGCCCGAAGCAGAGGGCGCCCACGCCGAGGCGGCCGGCCTTCTCGAAGGTGGCCGGGCTCCCGCACGCCATCCAGAGGGGCGGGTGGGGCTTCGTGTACGGCCGCGGCAGCACGGTGCGCGGCGGCATGGCGAAGAAGCGGCCGTCGTGCGCGTAGGGGGCCTCCCGCCACATGCGGAGGATCTCGGGCAGCGCCTCGTCGAACATGGCGCGGGTCGTCTCCCCGTCGGGGATGCCGAAGCCCTGGAACTCGATCGACGAGGAGCCGCGTCCGGTGCCGAACTCGAAGCGCCCCTCGCTCAGGTGATCGAGCATCGCCACCCGCTCGGCGACGCGCGCGGGATGGTTGACGGGCGGCGTGAGATTCCAGATCGCCGAGCCCACGTGGATGCGCTCGGTGCGCGCGGCGATCCAGGGGAGCACGATCTCGGAGGCGGAGAGGTGCGAGTACTCCTCGAGGAAGTGGTGCTCGACCGACCAGACGTACTTGAAGCCCGCGCGGTCGCACGCCTCGGCCAGCTCGACCTCGCGCAGGAGCCGGCGGTGCTCGGCGCCGTCGGGGTCGGCCTCGCGCTCGTGGCGCGGAACGTGCGCCTGCACGAAGAGGCCGAATTCCATCGCGCGTGGGTATCCGGCGCCGCCCGCGGTTGTCAATTGCGCCGCGCCGGTGCTAGCGACGCCGCATGGAGCTCGTCGGGGTCGCGCCGGACGTCTGGGCGTGCCTGCAGGAGGACCGCGGGCTCGGCTGCAGCAACTCGGGGCTGGTCACCCGCGGCGGCGGCCTCGTCGTCGACACGTTCTGGGACCTGCCGCACACCCGCGCGCTCATCGCGACCTACGGCCGGGTCTGGCGCGGACCCGTGCGCCGCGTCGTCAACACCCACCACAACGGCGATCACTGCTGGGGCAACCAGCTCTTCCCCGAGGCCGAGGTGATCGGGCATCGGCTGTGCGCGGCGAGCTTCGGGCGGGAGAGCCCGGCGGCGCTGCAGGCGCTGCGCGCCGCGCGCGCCGGCGCGGACCCGGCGCTCGCGGCGCTCGGCGCGCAGCTCGCGAGCTGGGACTTCTCCGGCATCGAGCCGCGGCCCCCGACGACGCTCGTCGACGACCGCCTCGACCTCGACTTGGACGGCCTCGCCGTCGAGCTCCGCTACGTGGGCCCCGCGCATACCGCCGGCGACCTCATCGTGCACGTGCCCGGCGCCCGCGTCGTCTTCGCCGGCGACGTCGTCTTCCACCGCTGCACGCCGCTTGCGTGGGAGGGGACGTACGACGCCTGGCTCGCGGCGCTCGATGCGATCGTGGCGCTCGACCCCGCGGTGGTGGTGCCCGGGCACGGCCCGGTCTCGGGGGTCGAGGGCCCGCGGGAGATGCGGGCCTACCTCGCCTACGTGCGCGCCGAGGCCGCGCGCCACTTCGCGGCCGGACGCTCGGCGCTCGAGGCGGCCCGCCGCATCGATCTGGGTCCGTACGCCGGGTGGACCGAGCCCGAGCGCATCCTCTTCAACGTCGAGCGCGCCTACCGCGAGCTGCGCGGCGATCCATGGGACGCGCCCCTCGACGCGCTCGCGCTCTTCCGCGGCATGTACGCGCTGCGCGAGGCCTGGCGGGGCGGGTGACCGCGGCGGGCCGGGCGTGGGGGGTCAGAAGCGCAGGCGCGCGCGGCGGGCGGCGGAGAGCGCCGGCCTCGGGTAGCGCAGATCGAGCGCCTTGAGGGCGTCGACGATCGCCTCGGCGACGGCGAGATTCCGATACCACTTGTGGTCGGAGGGAATCACGTGCCAGGGCGCGTGGGACGTCCCGCAGCGCGTGAGCAGGTGCTCGTAGGCGCGCTGGTAGGCGTGCCAGAGCCGCCGCTCCCGCACGTCGGCCTCGGAGAACTTCCACGCCTTCGTGGGGTCGGCGAGCCGTGCGCGCAGCCGCGCGGCCTGCTCCCGCTTGCTGATGTGGAGGAAGAACTTGAGGATCACCGTGCCGCTCTCGACGAGCAGGCGCTCGAAGTCGTTGATCTGCCGGTAGCGCGCCTTGAGCGTCGCGCGCGGCACCGTGCGGTGCACGCGCGGGACGAGCACGTCCTCGTAGTGCGAGCGATTGAAGATCGTGATGTGACCACGCCGGGGCGTGTGGCGATGGACGCGCCAGAGGAAGTCGTGGGCGGCCTCTTCCTCGGTCGGCGGCTTGAACGGGATCACCTCGCACCCGCTCGGGTTGACGCCCGACATGACGTGTTTGACGGTGCCATCCTTCCCGGCCGTGTCCATCCCCTGGAGGACGATCAGCACCGCGAAGCGGCGGTCGGCGTAGAGCACGTCCTGGAGGCGGGCGAGGCGCTCGATGTCGCGCCCGAGCTTGGTGCGCGCGGCCGCCTCGTCGGCATGCCCGCCGGTGTCGGCGGGATCGAAGTCGGCGAGGCGCACGCGCGTGCCCGGTCGCACGAGATGCCGCCGCATGCGGTGAAGCTAGCGAGCGGGCCGCCGTGCTCGCAAGCCGCGCCCGGCTTGACGGCGCGGAGGGCGCCCCGCTACCTGCAGGACCGTGCTCGAGGGTCGGCGCGGATGCGCGCTCGGCGCGGCGCTCGTGCTCGCACTCCTGGCGTCCGCGACGCTCGGCGGCCGCCTCGGCGAGGGCGACTTGATCGGCGACCCGGTGATCTACGCCGCGCTGGCGAAGGCGGTCGTGCGCACCGGCGACTGGGGGACGCTGCGGCTGGGCGGGCTTCCGTTCTTCGACAAGCCGCCGCTGGTGATCTGGCTGGCGGCCCTGTCGTTCGCGGCCTTCGGCATCGCGACGTGGAGCGCCCGGCTGCCCGGCGTGGCTGCGGCCGTCCTCGCCTGCCTCGTGACGTGGCGGCTCGGCGCGCGGCTCGGCGGCGAGCGCGTGGGGCTCGTCGCGGGCGCGGTGCTGGCGCTCACGCCGGGCTTCGTCCGCTTCGGCAGCACGTTGCTCCTCGACCCGCCGTTCGTGCTCGCGGCGCTGCTCGCCTTCCGCGCGGCGCTCGCCGCCTGGGAGCGCGGCGGCCGCGGGCTCTGGCGCGCCGGGGCCTGGCTCGGCGCGGCGTTCCTCGCCAAGGGCGCGCTCGCGTTGGGGGCGCCGGCCGTGCTCGCCACCTTCTGGCTCGCGACGCCGCGGCCGCGCCGCCCGCCGCTTTCGGCGCTGCTCGCCGCGGCCGTCGCGTTCCTCGCAGTCGCGCTGCCGTGGCATCTCTGGGCCCTCTGGCGCTGGGACGGTGCGTTCGTCCGCGGCTACTTGGGCGACGTCACCGAGAAGCTCGGCGGCCATCCGCCGGCGCGCGTCTACGCGCGCGCTGCGGCCGAGACGATGCTGCCCTGGCTGCCGGTGGCGGGGCTCGGGGCATGGCGGGCGCGGCGGCAGCGGGGCGACGCCCTCCGGCTGCTCGTCGTGTGGACGCTCGTCGGCTACGGGTTCCTCTTGACGGCCGCGAAGCACTCCCCGCGCTTCCTCATGCTGCTGCTCCCCGCGCTCGCGCTCTGGACGGCGCTCGGGCTCGCGCCCTGGCTCCCGGCGCTGCGCCGGCTCGCGGCCGGCCTCGCTGCCGCAGCCGCGCTCGCCTGGGCGGTTGTGCTCCTCTGGCCGCGCCCGCTCCATCCCCTCGACACGCGCCTCGGGGTGACTGCCCTCGAGCCGGATCTCGGGCCGCCGGGCACGCCCGTCATTGGGCTGCATGCGCAGGCGGAGCAGGGGCGGGCGCGCTTCTACTTCTACCTCGACCGCAACGTCGACTGGGTCGACGACCGCGCGGCGCTCGCCCGCCTGCCTCCGGGCACGCCCGTGATCGTGCCGACGCTGCACGCGCCGGCGCTCGCGGCCGATCCGCGCTTCGTCGAGGTCCGGCGCACGGCCGACTACGCGCTCTTCCGCGTCGTCGGGCGCTGAGGGGTCACGCCGGGTGGAGCACGTCGCGCCGCCGCGGCGGCAGGGGGATGTGCACGACCGTGCGCGCGGGCTGGGGCGGCTCGAGGTGGTCGACGCGCGGGCCGTCGGCAAGCCAGGCGGCCGCGGCGCGGCGGCCGGCTGAGCGCATCTCGGCGAGCACCTCGGGGGCGAAGTAGACGTACGAGCCGGCGCGGAAGCAGCGCTCGTCGCCGGGGCGCACGGCCTCGAACAGCGTGACGGTGCGGTAGTGCGGCTCGAGGGAGGCGAGCCGGTTGCGCGCGAGCAGGAGCTTGCGGTCGACGTTGTAGGCGTTCTCGAGAAACCCGTCGACGGTGCGCTCGATGGCCTCGCCGAGGTTGGCGAAGGGGGCGTCACCGCGCGCGCGAGGTCGCGGGGTCACGAGGATCGTGACGATCTCGTCCGCGCCGAGATCGACCACCGGAGCGAGGGGGGTGTTCACGAGCAGCCCCCCGTCCCAGAGGAGCCGCCCGCCGATCGGCACCGCGGGGAAGAGCAGCGGAATGCTCGCGCTCGCGAGCACCATGTCGACCGTGATCGCGTCCACGAGCACGTAGTCGGGCTGCCGCGAGAGGTCCTTTACCATCCCCGAGCCGCCGGCGACGTAGCGCACGACCGCGCCGGTGTGGGCGTCGACCGCGTTGACCGCGAGCGCCCGCCCGCGACTCGGAACCTGCTCGCCGCCGAACGCCTCGACCAGGCGCTCGCGCAGCCGCGTCGTGTCGGCGAGATGGGCCTCGCGGACGCGCTCGAGGAGATGGCTCGCGAGATCGAAGCGCGCGGTGACGAGGTACTCCGCCCAGAGCGCGAGGAGGCTCCCCAGGCGCGGGGCCACGTGGCGGCGGGCGTGGCGCAGGAAGGCCGCGAGCCGCTCGCGCATGCGCCAGAAGCCGAGCGGCTCGGCCGCGCCGAGCCGCACCAGCTCGCGCACGAGGCTCGCGAAGAAGCGCGCGTTGGCGACCGCGGGCGGATCCTCCGCGAGCCGCTGCCAGAAGCGCCAGAGCTCCTCGGGCGAGCGGCCGGCGGCGATGAGCGCGGCGTTGATGGCGCCGGCCGATGTGCCCGAGAGCACGGCGGGGCCGCGCGCGAAGCGCGGCTCCTCGAGGAGCCGTTCGTAGACGCCCACCTGGAAGGCGCCGCGCGCGCCGCCGCCGGAGAGCACGAGCCCGAGCCGGCCCTCCGGCTTCCCGTTCCACCCCACCACCGGGGGTCCCCATAGACGAAGCCGCAGCCGGGCGCAAAGGCTGCCCCGGCGCCGAGCTTCCATCGTCTCGCGGGTGCTGGTACGCACGCGCCTTGAGGAGGTGACGGCATGCTCAAGCTCTACTACGCCCCCATGTCGCGCGCGGTGCGGCCGCGCTGGGTGCTCGAGGAGATCGGTGCCCCGTACGAGCTCGTCAAGATCGACCTGGCGAAGAACGAGCAGAAGCGACCCGAGTACCTCGCGGTCAACCCGAACGGCACGGTGCCCGCGCTCGAGGACGGAGACCTGCGGCTCTTCGAGTCGGCCGCGATCTGCCAGTACCTCGCCGACAAGTTCCCCGAGGCCCGCCTCGCCCCGCCGCCCGGCACCCCGGCGCGCGGCCTCTACTACCAGTGGATCCACTACGCGATGAGCGGCGTCGAGCCGCCGGCGGTGACCATCTTCATGCACACGATGCGCCGCCCGGAGGCCGAACGCATCCCGCGGCTCGTCGACGAGGCGCGCGCGCAGCTCGGCGCGGTGCTGCGCGTGGTCGAGGGCGCGCTCGCTGGCCGCGAGTACCTGCTCGGCCGCGAGTTCAGCGCGGCCGACGTGATGATCGGCTCGACGCTGCGCTGGTGCGCGATGATGGGACTGCTCGGCACGGACCTGCCGCACACGACCGCCTACCTCGAGCGGCTCGCGGCGCGTCCCGCGCAGCAGCGGGCGACTGCGGACTGAGCGGGCGTCCCGCGGGCGCGGAGGCGCGGATGCGGTGGCTCGCGATCGTCGTCCTCATCACGCTCGCGCTCGCCGCGGGACTGCGCCTCACGCTCGGCGGGGGGCGCTATCTCGCGGACCGCACGACCACGCCCGAGCTGCCCGCCTCGGCGCTCGAGAAGGTGGCCGATCTCGACTATCCGCCGGGCAACATCGCGGTCTCCCGCGGCGGGCGGGTCTTCTTCACCTTCCACCCCGACGGCAAGCCGCCGTTCGCGCTCGCCGAGCTGGTCGCCGGCACGCCGCTCCCGTTTCCGAGCGCCGAGGCGCAGGCGTCGTTTCGCTCGCCGCTCGCCGTCCGCATCGACGCGCAGGACCGGCTCTGGGTGCTCGACCACGCCGACTACGCGATGGGCCAGCCGCGGCTGCGCGCCTTCGACATCGCCGAGGCCAGGCAGGTGCACGGCTACGGCTTCCCGTCGGCCGTGGCCCCCTTCCTCTCGATGCTCAACGACTTCCAGATCGCGCCCGACGGCCGGACCATCTACATCGCCGACGCGAGCCCGATCCGCCAGCGCCCCGCGCTCATCACCTACGACGTGGCGGCCGGCACGAGCCGCCGGCTCCTCGAGGGCCACGCCTCGGTGCGCCCGCGGGACTTCATCCTGCACACGCCGGTGCGCGACATGACGCTCTTCGGGCTGGTCACGCTGCGCATCGGCGTCGACACGATCGCGCTCGACCGGCGCGGGGAGTGGCTCTACTACGGTCCGGTCAACGGGGACCGGCTCTTCCGGGTGGCGACGCGCGACCTCGACGATGCCGCGCTCGCCCCCGAAGCGCTGGCGGCCCGCGTCGAGGACTACGGGCCGAAGCCGCTGAGCGACGGCGCCACCACCGACGACGCGGGCAATGTCTATCTGACCGATCCCGAGCACTCGGCGCTACTCGTGCTCGGCCCCGACCGCCGGCTGCGCACGCTCGCGAAGGACCCGCGGCTGCGCTGGCCCGACGGGCTCAGCTTCGGCCCCGACGGCTGGCTCTACGTCACGTGCAGCGCGCTCGAGTACGTGCTGTTCACGTCCGCCGCCGGCCGGCGGGCGCACGCGCCCTACCAGATCTGGCGGCTCAAGCCCGGCGCGACCGCCGCCCCGGGTCAGTAGCGCAGGCTGCGCTTGCGGGCGCGGAGCCCGCGGCGGCTGCCGCCCTTCTTGCGGAACCCGCGGTCGCCGAAGCCGTTCTCGCCCGCCGGCCCCGCGCTGAAGGCCCGCGGGTCGAGGGTCGGTGCGGAGGGGAGCCGCGGCGCGCGCGGTGGCGGCTTGTCGTCGGCGTCGTTCACGCGCAGCCGCCGGCCGTGCAGCTCGAAGGCGTCGAAGCGCCGGATCGCGTCGGCGGCGCGCGCAGGGTCGCTGAACTCCGCGAACGCGAAGCCGCGCGGCCGACCCGTCACCCGGTCCTTGCCGAGTCGCACGCGCACGGCCGGGTCGACGTCGGTGAGCACTGCCCGCAGGTCTTCCTCCGTCGCCTCGTAGGACAGATTACCGATGAAGATCGTGGATGAAATGGCTGCCTCCTTTGCAGGGTCGAGTCGCGGGCGAGCCTAGCAGGGTCGCCTCATGCGCGGAATCCCTGAAGGTCGAATATCGCCGGCCGACAGCCGGGACTCCGACGCGCGCTCGCAGCGGGAATCGTGATACACCAGTCTCCCCGACGGCCCGTGCACTGTCAACCCGCGACATCCGCAGGCACCACGTCGTGGAAGGCGCGCAGGTCGACGCGGCGGCCGCCGCCGGGCAGGCGCGCAACCACGTCGGCGAAGCGAACGCCCCAGCGCACGGCACCCGCGGGGTAGACGTGCCGTGCGTGGACGGTCTGCGAGACGGTCTCGTCGAGGCCGACCAGCGAGACCACGATCTCCGCGTCCGCGGCCGCGAGCGTCTCGGGCGTGGCGCCCGCGAGCGGGCTCTCCGGCGTGATCGGGTGGATCGCCGTCCAGGTGAGCGCAAACAGCGCGTTGCGCCGGCGCAGCAGGGAAAGGTCGTGGAAGCGGCGGACCGCCTCGCCCTCGGCGGTCGTCTCGTCGCGCGCGAGCACCGCGTGAACCTCGGCCTCGACGATCTGGTTGCCGCGCTCGTTGGCCATGCGGAACATGAGGCACGGCACGCCGTCGCGCGGCGCGACGACGGCCACCTCCGAGAAGAGCACGCGCGCGGTCGGACGGGAGAACTTGGCGAACACGAGGCCCGTGACGACCGCCAAGCCGAGCAGCCCGACGAACGCCTCGGTTGCGACCAGGACGTGTCCGCCCAAGGTCCGCGGCGCCCACTTGCCGTACCCGATGGTCGCCAGCGTCTGGACGCTGAAGAAGAACGCATCGACGAACGAGCCGGCACGGGCGTTCTCGATGCAGTCGCCGCACGCGAGATACGCGAGCGCGAAAAGCGCGTTGACCCCTATGTAGAGCGCCGCGAAGGCCGCGAGCAGCCACGGCCACGAGCGCGTGAGCAGGAAGAAGTAGGCATCTTGCGACCAACGGACGCGCGCGGGACGCACGACGATGCGGTCGAGCAGCGACCCGGCGGCAGGGGAGCGGTCCGCCACGCGCGCCGGGTATCCCGGGGGGCCGAGGGCGTCAAGCCGCCGTGCGCCGGCGCAGGAGGAGGAGCCCGAGGGCGAGGTAGGAGAGCCCGTAGCCGAAGAGCACCGCCGTCGGGCGCACGGCGGCGGCCACCGTCTGCCGCCGGATCATGAGATCGTTGAACGCCGCCATGGCCCAGGTGGTGGGGAAGGCGAGCGCGACCTCGCGCATCCAGCGCGGCTCGAGGTCGATCGGCCACCAACAGCCGCCGACCGCGGCCATCGTGACGATCACGATCGAGCCGAGCGGCAGCACCGACTCGCGGCTGCGCGCCGCGGCCGCCACGACGAGCCCGAAGGTCGTCCCGGCAAACACGATCCCCGCCGCCGGCAGCGCGAGCGCCCACGGCTGGGGCCCGAGCGAGATCCCGAAGGCCGCGCGCCCGACCGCGAAGAGCACCGCCAGCTGCGCGACGCCCACGAGAAAGCGCGCGAGCAGCTTCGCCACGAGGACGGTCGCAAACGGCGCCGGCATCGCCCGCAGGCGCTCGAGCGTGCCCCAGTCGCGCTCGTCGAGCAACCCGAGCGACACGCCGAGCAGCATGCCGAGGAGGAGAAAGGTGACGCTGAAGCCGGGCACGTTCTGGTCGAAGGTGTTGAGCTGGGCGGGTGCGCCGGTGACGCTCGTCTCCGCGATGCGGAGCGCGCCGGGGAGCCGCGCTGCGGGGAGCGCGGGCGGCGCCGGAAGCTCGAGCTTGGGCAGCGCCGGTGCAGGTGGCAGCGCGACGTGCGGAACCGGTGCCGTCGGCAGGGCCCGTCGGAGAAGCCCCTCGGGGTCGGCGGCGAGCGCCGCGAGCGCGGGCGGCACCTCGGGCGGCGCCGGTGGGGCGGGCAGGCGGTCGGCGTAGCGGCCCGCCGCGGCCCGCGCGGCCGCGAGCCACGTGGCGAAGGCCTGCTCCCGCGCGCTCAGGGTGGCGAGGAAGCTCCGGAGCGGCTCGAGGGTCGCGTCGAGTTGCGCGCGGGATTGGGCAGCCGCGGCGTCGGCCTCTGCCTCGGCGGCGGCGAGCCGGCGCTCGGCGTCGGCGCGGGCGGCGCGGAGCCGGGCGCTCACCGCCTCGAGCGAGCGCTCAAGCCCCTGCGCGGCGCGCTCGAACCGCGCCCGCGCGCGGGCGGCGTGGGCGCGCTCCTTCTCCAGGCGCGCCGCCGCGCGCGCCCGCGCCGCCGCCTCGATGCCGTGGCGCAGCTCCTCGACGAGCAGCCGGACGTTGGCGACCTCGAGGTACTTGACCGGATCGGTGTAGAGGAGGAGTGCCGCCGGCTCGCCGCGGCCGACGGCGGCCGTCGTCCCCGGGGGGATCACGACCGCCGCGCCGGCCACCTGCCGGCGCACGAGGGCGCGCGCTGCCTCGCGGTCGGCCACCTCCTCGACGAGCACCCGCGCGTCGCCGGCGAGGTGCGCCCGCACCGTCCGCCCGATGCGGCCGCCGTCCTCGTCGGCGACCGGCAGCAGGTAGGCGCTCGTGCCCCGCGGGTCGGCGCCGTAGAGGGAGGCGAGCGAGAAGCCGGCCACGGTGATCACGACGACGGGGGCGATCGTGAGGAAGACGAGCCCGGCGCGATCGCGCGCCAACAGCCGCAGGTCCTTCAGCAGCGCGGCGCCGAGCATCACGCGGCGCCCGGCGCGACGTCGTCGCGCAGCGCCCGGCCGGTCAGGCTGAAGAAGACGTCGGCGAGGTTCGGGCGGTGGAGCGTGAGTGCGAGCACGCTGCCGCCTGCGCGCGCCGCGGCGTCGAGCACCGCGGGCGCAAGCGCGGTGTCGGCGATGGCCACCACCGTCTCGCCGTCGCGCGAGCCGAGGGGGCGCGCGCCGCGTACGCCGTCGAGCCAGCCGGGCGGCAGCGGCCGCGCCGTACGGAGCTCGAGCCGCGGTGCCATGCCGGCGTTCGCCACGAGCTCGGCGGGCGTGCCAACGGCGAGCACGCGCCCCTCGTCGAGCAGCACGACGCGGCGGCAGAGGCGCTCGGCCTCCTCCATGTAGTGCGTGCTGTAGAGGACTGCGGCCCCGCCGGCGGCAAGGGCCGCCACCGCCTCGAAGATGCGCTCGCGCGACTGCGGGTCGACGCCGACCGTGGGCTCGTCGAGCAGGATCACCTGCGGGCGGTGCAGGATGCCGCAGGCGAGGTTCAAGCGCCGCCGCATGCCGCCCGAGAGCCGCGCGACCGGTTCGTCGGCGCGGCGCTCGAGCCCGACGAGCGCAAGCGCGTCGGCCAGGGCGCGCGCCGCGGCGGTGCCGCGGAGACCCTGCATGCGGGCGAAGAATTCCAGGTTCTCGCGCGCAGAAAGCGGCGGGTAGAGCGCCTCGCGCTGCGGCACGAAGCCGAGCAGCCGGCGGACGGCCGCGGCCTGCGCCGGCAGCGGGCGGTCCGCGACCACGACCGCTCCCGCGTCGGCGACGAGCAACGTGGCGAGGATCGAGAGCGTGGTCGACTTGCCCGCGCCGTTCGGCCCGAGGAGCCCCACGATCTCGCCCGGCGCGACCGTGAAGCTCACGCCGGCGAGCGCGGGGCGCGCGCCGTAGCGCTTGATCACCCCCTCGACCCGGATCGCCGGCATCGCCCCGTCATCCTGGCACGCCCGCCGCCGCAGTCCAGACGTGCGCCTCAGCGCGCGCGAATCTCGACGGTGGTGAGCGCGCGCTCGGTGAAGACCCGGAACCGGCGGGCGTCGCCCGTGAGCGCGAGCGCGGCGGCGCGCCGCGGCCCGAGCGGGGTCTCGAGCGCGGTCGTGCCGACCACGGCGAGCCGCGTGCGGTGCGGAAAGCGCCGCCGCGCCCCGGTGCGCACCGTCACGCCGAGCGGTCGGTTCGTCGGCTGGTAGATGCGGAGCACGAGCGCCGTCGGATCGGCGGTGGCGGCCTTCGCGGCGGTGAGGATCGCCGACCGCGGCGCTGCCGCTGCGAGCGAGAAGCGGGCGGGAAGCGTGCCCGGTCCCCCGGGGGCGAGCGTCGCCGCGAGCGGCATCGTGTAGGCGAGCGCCTCGCGAAGCTGGCGGCCCGTGCGCGGGCTCGCCACCCCGGTCGGCACGCGCAGCGCGTAGGCGACCGTGTGGCTCGCGGCATCCGTGCCCTGCGCGCCGTAGTAGTCGCAGCGCTCCTGCGGGGCATTGCGCCAGAGCGCCCCCAGGAGTACGCCGTCGCGCTGCGCCGCCCACGCCGGCACCCCGTCGTGGAAGAGCGCCGCGACCGCCCGGCCGTGCCGGCGCAGGATCAGAAAGTCGTGCGTGGCTTCGAAAGTGACGGGCCCCGCACGCTCGGCGGCCTTGCGATCCCAGTGGTACGGCGTGCCATGCTCGAGCGTGTCGATCGGACCGGCGAGCGGCACCTCGACCAGCACCGAGGTGCCCGGGGGCGCTCCGCCGGTCGTCACCATGCGCAGAAAAGGCTCGCCGGCGACGAGCTGATACTCCTTGACGAAGACCTGGGCGCCGAGCCTCACCTCGGCGCGCACCCGTGCCCGCAGCGGCCCGGCCTCGAGCACGGTCGCCGCCGACGGCGTGCCGTCGACGTCGACGCCGCCCGGCTCGGGTGTGAGCGCGCAGCCCGCCATCTCGTGGCCGAAGCGGTAGAGTCCGCCATCGTCGGCGTAGACGCGGAGCGTGTTCGCGACGGCGCCCGGGGCGATCACGTCGCGTCCGGTCCGCTCGTCGACGAGCGCCGTGATGCCCCAGCCGGCCGCCCGGGCGATGGTGGCGCGGAGGAGCCCGTTGGCGAGGACGAATCCTCCGCCGTCCGGCAGCGGCACGAGAGACACGGCCGGGCGCGGCGGGCGGACGGCGGCGCGGCGGCCGCTCGCATAGCCGAGACTCGGAGCGCGGCCAAAGAAGAGGAGCGTGCCCTCGGCGCTTGGCTGCACGCGTGTCCCGCGCGGCAAGTCGGCGGGCGCATCGGCGAGCTCGACGAGGCCGCGGCGCGCAAAGCCGAGGGGATTTAGGACGACGACGCCGGGGTGGCGCAGTGCGCGCGCGATCTCCGCGGTGGCTTCCGCCCGCGCGGCTTCGGCCTGGGCGCGCGCGTCGGCGAGCCGGGGAAGCTGCTCGCCCTGGTAGACCGCGTCGAGCGCGGTGCCCGTCACGTAGTCGTGATGGTTGCTCGGGACGAGCGTCGTCCAGGCGGCGTGGAGGGCGGCGCTGCGTGCCGCCACGCGCGCCTGCCAGGCCGCCCGATCGTGGTGGAGCGCGCCGTCGGCGACGGCGCCCAGCACCTCGGCCGCGAGCAGCGTCCGCACCGCCGCGAGGTGCCCGGTCTTGAGCGCCGGCCGGCTCGCGTAGAAGCCCTGCCAGTACGGGGTCGGATCGAAGCGCCGCACGCGCAGCGCGCTGCGGTGCGCGCGCACGAGCGTCACGTAGTGGTCGAAGGTCGCCGCCACGGCCCACACGCCGGTTGCGGGGTAGTCCTCTGCGTTCCACTGGCGGACGATGTCGAGCAGGTCCGGCCGCGGCGGCTTAAAGTCGCAGCCGATCGGGAGGAAGATGTACGGCGTCGGCGAGGCGGGGGCGTTGACGGCGAGGAGCTTCTTGAGGCTCGCAGCGATGGCGGTCGCGGCGGAGCCCGGCGGGCTCAGACCGAAGTCCCCCTCGCAGTACCCGCGGGGCATCCAGTGGGCGAGCGTCCGCGACCCGTCGGCGGCGCGCCAGACGAAGTCCGCGCCGCCGCGCGCGAGCTCGCTCGCGAGCGAGCCCGGGGCGGGCGGTGCGGCGCCGAGCCAGCGCACGAGCGTGTCGACGCCGGGCACGCGCGAGAAGCCGACGGCCTCGAGGCCCATCGCCTCGAGCAGGACCGGGAGCTCGGGATCGAGGCCGAAGTCGTCGGGCAGCCACGCCTCGCGGAGCGGGAGCCCGAGCGTCGCGTCCACCCAGGTCTTGCCGACGAGGTAGTCGCGAATGAACGCCTCGCCGTGGGGCAGGAGGCTGTCCGGCGAGGTGATGCCGCCGCCGACGATGCGCAGCCGCGAGCCCGCCGCGCGCAGCGCCGGGAGCAGCTCGGGATGGGCGGCGACGAAGCGCGCGAGATAGCCCATCTCGGCCACCGAGTAGTAATAGGCAGGGTCGGCGGCGAGCAGCGCGACGGCGGCGCGGAAGACCCCGTCGACCGCGGTCGTGTAGTAGTCCTCGAAGGTGTGGAGCCAGTCCCAGTCGAGGTGGGACGACTGGCTCAGCACGAGCACGCGTCGCGCGTCGGCGGGGATGCCGAGCGCCGCCCGCGTGCACGCCTCGGCGTCGCGGCCGGGGCAGCGCGCGGCGGCGGCGCGGCCCGGGGCCGGGAGCAGGCAGGCCACGACGAGGAAGAGCGGCAGCGCACGCATGGTGCGCGAGGCAAAGCGCGATCGGCCGCCCCGGGTCAACCGTCGCGCTCCTCGGGTCGCGGCGGCCGGCGGGCCGCCTTCTTCTCGGCGTGTGCGCGCTTCTCGGCGAGCAACTTCGCCTGCGCGCGGCGCGAGCGGCGGCGCTTCTGGCGGCGGAGGCGCGCAGCCTCGGCCGCGCGCGTCGCCGCGGCGCCCCGCACGCGCGCCTCGAGCCGGTCGAGCAGGAGGCGGCGGGCGAGAAAGCGGTTGAGCCCCTGCGAGCGCGCGGCCTGGCACTTGACGGCGAGCCCCGTTGGGCGGTGCCGCAGCACCACGCACGTCGCCACCTTGTTCACGTTCTGCCCGCCCCTGCCCCGCGCGCGCACGAACGACTCCTCGAGGTCCTCGACGCGGACGCCGAGGCGCGCCATGCGCTCGAGCAGCGCCCGCTCCTTTTCCGGCGAGACCGGAAACACGCCGGCAGAGTATGGCGCGGTCGGGCGCCGGGCGCGAGCGTCACGTTCGCGACGCCGCGCCACTGCCGCGGCGCGCGGCCCCTCCGGGCGGTACGCAGGCGTCGACGCCCGACCTGGCGCACGTCTTGCTCTGCCCGCCCGCATGCCGACGATGCAGGAGCTGCTGCGCGAGACGGTCGCGCAGGGGGCCTCCGACCTTCACCTGAGCACGGGCGAGCCGCCGATGCTCCGCCTCCACGGCGACCTCGGCCGCACCGCCCACCCGGCGCTCGCCGCCGCGGAGGTGGCGAGCCTGGTGGCGTCGATCATGACCGCCGAGCAAAAGCGGGCCTTCGAGGCGGAGCACGAGGTGGACTTCGCCTACGCGCTCGACGGCGTCGGCCGCTTCCGCGTGAACGCGTTCCTGCACAGCCGCGGACCCGGCGCCGTCCTGCGCACGATTCCGACCGAGATCCCGTCGCTCGAGGGGCTCGGCATGCCCGCGGTGCTGAAGGAGCTCTGCACGCGCGAGCGGGGGCTCATCGTGGTGACGGGGCCGACCGGTTCGGGCAAGTCGACGACGCTCGCGGCGATGGTCGACGTGATCAACGCGACCTGGGAGGGGCACATCCTCACGGTCGAGGATCCGATCGAGTTCGTGCATCCCTCCAAGCGCTGCCTCGTGAGCCAGCGCGAGGTGGGCGCGCACACGGGGTCGTTCGCGCGCGCGCTCAAGAGCGCGCTGCGCGAGGATCCGGACGTCATCCTGATCGGCGAGATGCGCGACCTCGAGACCATCGCGCTCGCGCTCACGGCCGCCGAGACCGGGCACCTCGTGTTCGGCACGCTTCACACCTCGAGCGCGCCCAAGACCGTCGACCGCATCATCGACGTGTTCCCCGCCGGGCAGCAGAGCCAGATCCGCACCATGCTCGCCGAGTCGCTCGAGGCGGTGGTGGCGCAGACGCTGCTCAAGAAGAAGGGCGGCGGGCGCGTGGCCGCGTGCGAGATCCTCGTCGGCACGCCGGCCGTGCGCAACTTGATCCGCGAGGGCAAGCTCCACCAGATCCCCTCGATGATGCAGACCGGCCGCAACGTGGGCATGCAGACGCTCGACATGGCGATCGCCGAGCTCGCGAAGAAGGGGCTCGTCGACCCGCCCCCGCCGCGCCCGAGCCTCGCGCCAGCCGGAAACGGCGCTGCCGCTGGCGCCCCGGCCTGAGCGCAGGCCCTCGACACCGCCCCCCTTGACATAGGCAACCAAAAGGTTGCATATGCCCTTCGGGCATGGACGCGGTCTTCCGGGCGCTCGCCGATCCCGTCCGACGGCGGCTCCTCGATCGCCTGCGTGCCCGAAACGGACAGACGTTGCGCGAGCTGTGCGAGGGGCACGACATGACACGCCAGGCGGTGACCAAGCATCTCGCCATCCTCGAGAGCGCCAACCTGGTCGTGACGCTCCGGCGCGGGCGCGAGAAGCTTCACTATCTCAACCCCGTGCCGATCCAGGAGATCGCCGACCGCTGGATCGGGAAGTACGAGCGGGTGCGGCTGCGTGCGCTGAGCGAGCTCAAGCGGCGGCTCGAACGCTCATGACACCCGAACAGGAGGGAAACCCATGGCAGGGCAGACGTTCGTGTACGTGACCTACATTCGCACCACGCCCGAGCGCCTCTGGGAGGCGCTCACCGGGCCCGAGTTCAACCAGCGCTACTGGTTCGGCTTTCGCCAGGAGAGCGACTGGACGCGGGGCGCGTCGTGGAAGCTCGTGCGTCCCGATGGCCGGATCGCGGACGCCGGCGAGGTGATCGAGGCCGATCCGCCGCGGCGCCTGGTGCTCAAGTGGCGGAACGAATTCCGCCCCGAGCTGAAAGCCGAGGGGTACGGGCGGTGTACCTTCACGATCGAGCGCGAGGGTGCGGTCGTCAAGTTGACGGTCGTCCACGAAGGGCCAACGGGCCTCGTCGAGGCGGTGTCGAACGGCTGGCCGCGCGTGCTTGCGAGCCTCAAGAGCCTGCTCGAGACGGGCGAGGCCCTGCCGCGGACCTTCGAGCTCTGCGCGTGACGCGCTCGGCGGGTCAGCCCCGCAGGAAGAGCGAGACGGCCATCGCCGCCCCGATCGCGACGACGACGGTCCGCACCGCGGTGGGCCTCAGCCGGCGCGCGAGCCGCGCGCCGGCGAACCCGCCCGCCACCTGGCCCGCGGTGAGCACCGCCGCGTCGCGCCAGTCGACCGCGCCGCGGGCCGCGAAGTAGAGGGCTGCCACCGCGTTGATGCACATCGCGTAGAAGTTCCGCAGCGCGAGCATGCCGTGGATCGCGGTGAGACCCGCGAGCCCGAGACCGGCGAGCATCATGATGCCGATGCCCGCGCCGAAGTAGCCGCCGTAGACCGACACGGCGAGCTGGTAGAGGAGCGCGGCCGGGTGCGCGGGGTGCACGGCGCGCCCGCCGTGGTCGACGGACGCGGCGCGCGCGGTGCGCCCCGAGAGCGCGAACACCGCTGTCGCGAAGATGACGAGCCAGGGCACGAGTCGCGCGAAAAGCGGCGGCGGCGTGCGCAGCAGTAGCAGCGCGCCCACCGCGCCGCCCACGACCGACGGCACGCTCCCCCAGGCGATCCAGCCGCCGAGGCCGCCGAGGTCGTGGCGCAGCGCGAGCAGGGCCGCGAGCGAGCCCGGCGAGAGCGAGACCGTGTTGGTGGCGTTGGCGCGGATCGGCTCGCGGCCGAGCCAGACGAGCGTCGGGAACGTGATCAGCGAGCCGCCGCCGGCGATTGCGTTGACGCCCCCGGCCGCGAACGCCGCGCCGAGGAGCACGAGGCCGTCGCCGAGCGGCGACACGCGCCGCTACCCGAGCGCGGCCGCCGCCTCGAGGAGGCAGCGCGCCGTGGTGTCCCAGTCGATGCAGGCGTCGGTGATCGACACGCCGTAGCGCAGCCCCTCGCGGCCGCCGAGGAGCTTCTGACTGCCGGCGCCGAGGTTGCTCTCGAGCATGAAGCCCATGATGGCGCGCGTCCCCCCGCGCACCTGGCGCACGAGGTCGGCGAGCACCTCGGGCTGGCGCGTGTAGTCCTTGCCGGTCTGCGCGTGGCTGCAGTCGACGAGCACGCGGGCCGGCAGCCCCGCGCGCGCGAGCAGCGCCTGGCACTCGGCGATGCTCGCGGCGTCGTAGTTCGGCCGCCGGCCGCCGCGCAGGATGATGTGGGTGTCGGGGTTGCCGCGCGTGTGCACGACCGCGGTGCGGCCCTCCTCGGTGATGCCGAGGAACGTGTGCGGGTGGCGGGCCGACGCGAGGGCGTCGACCGCCACCTGGAGGTTGCCCGCGGTCGAGTTCTTGAAGCCGACGGGCATGGAGAGCCCGCTCGCCATCTCGCGATGGGTCTGGCTCTCGGTGGTGCGCGCGCCGATGGCCGCCCAGGAGAGCAGATCGGCGAGATAGCGCGGCGTGATCGGGTCGAGCAGCTCGGTGCCGGCGGGGAGCCCGAGCGCCGCGATGTCGAGCAGGAGCCGGCGTGCGAGGCGCAGCCCCGTGTGCATGTCGTGCGTGCCGTTCAAATGCGGGTCGTTGATGAGGCCCTTCCAGCCGATGGTCGTGCGCGGCTTCTCGAAGTACACCCGCATGACGAGGAAGAGCCGCTCGCCCACCGCGTCGGCGAGCGCGCGCAGCCGGCGCGCGTAGTCGAGCGCCGCCTCGGGGTCGTGGATGGAGCACGGGCCGACGACGGCCAGCAGCCGCGGGTCGGTGCCGGCGAGGATCGCGCGCACGGTCTCGCGGGCCCGCACCACCACGGCGTAGTGCGTGTCGTCGGCGGCGAGCTCGCGCTTGAGCTCCGCCGGCGGCGTGAGCGGCTCGGTGGCGACGACGCGGAGGTCCTGGGTGCGCAGCATCTCAGCCGAGCCGCTCCACCCAGGCGCGCAGCGCCGGCAGCTCGCGCGCCGCCCACGCCGCCGAGCCGCGCAGCCGGCAGAACTCCGCGAACAGCGCGTCGAGCACGCCGAGGGCCTCCTCGAGGTCGGCAAGGCGCAGGAAGAGGTCGTTCTCGAAGGCCGCACGCCGATCCTCCTGTGCGCCCGCGTCGCGCGGTCCGAGCTTGGGGCAGCGCAGGCCCTCGTAGACGAGCAGCCCGCCGTCGAGCGACAGCTCCCAGCGCCGCTCCCCGCGCGCGATCACAAGCCGCGCGCGATCGAGGAGCTTGCCGCGGCGAAGCCCGGCGCCGATCTCGGCGCGCGTGTCGCCCGCGCCGGCGACCGTGAGCCGATCCCCGGCGGCGTCGGCGAGCACCACGCGGTCGCCGAGGGCGAGCTCGGCGTCGGCGGGCGCCGCCCCCTCCTCGATGCGGTGCACGAGCCAGGTGAGGAACTCCTGCCCGAGAAACCGCTTGGTCTCGACGACCGCGAGGAAGTCCTCGGTCATCCGCGCGCCTCCTCGAGCGGGAGCCGCGGCACTCGTGGATCCGGGCCGGGCGCGAGGCGGGCGGGCTCGACCGCGCGCACCGCCTCCACGGTGCGCGGCGCGAGCCCCACGTGCTCGGCGGCGAGGTACGGAATCAGCGGCACGGGCCGCACCCCGAAGGTCTGCCGGAAGAGGTCGGCGAACGCCTCGCACACGGCGCGCTGCCGGCCGCTCAGGTAGACGCGGCCGGTCTCGAGGTTCCACGCGCAGTCGAAGAGCCGTGGCGTCGGCAGCGCGCGGGCGAGGAGCCGCGCCTCGACCTCCTCGCGGATCTCCTTGCGCTCGGCGGCGCCGAGCCGCTCGACGCCGCGCTCGGCGCAGCGCGCGGCCTCGGCGCGCCGGCGCTCGAGGCCGAGGAGCTTCGCGGGCACGGCGAGCCGATCGTAGCGGAAGCCGAGCACGAGCCAGTGGGCGAAGAAGAGGTCGGCGGGGGTGAACGCGGTCGCCAGCGGATCGTGGATGCCGACCCAGCCGCACGCCTGGCGCTCGCCTCCCGCGGCCGGGTTGAGGTCGCGGAACGCCCGTCGGGCGACCGCCGCCGCCACCGCCTCGCGGTCGAGCTGCGGCGGCACGGGGGCGATGAAGCGCACGATCGTCGTGCTCGCCGAGAGAAAGCCCATGGCCGGGGGGTTCGGCAGGTAGCATCGGGTGCGCGGCGGCGCAAGCGTGTCGGCGGCGCGCTGTGGCACGCACTGGAGATGTCCGCTCCATAAGCACTCGAAGATGTCCGCCCTGACGGCTACCCCCGTACCATGCAGGACGTGGGGCGGCAGGTGGCCAGGGAGATCCGGGCGATGACGCGCAAGGA